>Ga0164295_10001286_pt1 | contig 20799 bp, 12 predicted proteins | sample GEODES006metaG_FD_111798 | JGI IMG/M metagenome (GOLD analysis project Ga0164295, IMG submission 111798) | Oligotrophic lake water microbial communities from Sparkling Lake, Wisconsin, USA - GEODES006 metaG | ecosystem: Environmental > Aquatic > Freshwater > Lake | place: USA: Sparkling Lake... | reverse complement strand
GGCTTCAAGCGCGGCGAGTTCTGCTTGCTGTGCTTTGGCTGATTGGGCGGCGCTTTGCACAAAGGCGAGGCAGGCAGCAAGTTCATCCGTATTGGCTTTGCGACTGAAGGCCTGGGCAAACATCTGCTGCACGCGTGCGGTGTCATCGGCTTGCTGCCGGGTGACTTGCTTGGCCCATTGCGAAGCCCACTTGGTTACGTTTTGATCGTTGAGCAGTGCGAGCGATTGCGCGGGCACATTCGTCACATCGCGACGACCCTTGGTGGTCATTGGCACCGGCATGTCGAAGGCGCTAAGGAAGGGATCCATCCTGTTGCGGATGACCTTCATGTAAAGGCTGCGACGCGGTTGCTCGTCGTTGATGGGCGGCCCAAACATGGTGTCATCGAGCTTGCCGGAGAGCGCGAGAATGCTGTCACGAATAGGCTCCGCAGGAAGACGGCGCACGGTCCAGTGGCTGAGGAGTTTGTTGTCCGGGTCTATCTTCGTTGCTTTTGCGCTGCCTTGATCGCTTGCCTGGAAGGTCTTGGAGGTCACCAGCAGCTTGATCATGTCTTTGATCGAGCCGCCACTGTCGATGAAGCGCTGCGCGAGGTAGTCGAGCAATTCAGGATGCGTGGGCAAGTCTCCGAGCTTGCCGAAGTTGTCCGTGGTGCCGACGATCCCGCGACCGAAAACGTGATGCCACAGGCGGTTCACGATCACGCGTGCGGCAAGGGGATTGGCCTTCAAGTCCGCGAACTTCTCGGCGAGTTCGAGCCGACCGCTTTGCTTGGAAGGGATAGGGGTTGGATCAATGCCATCCAGGAAGCGACGGGCGACGATTTCACCCGGTTGTTTGTGATCGCCGCGCACGAACATCGCCGCATCATGCCCATCGGCTTCCAGCACGCCGGGTGCTCGTTTCGGCATCGGCAGAGCGGCTTCGATCTCACGATACTTCGCCACCAAGGGTGCAGCTTCGGCGATGTCGTTGGGCAGCTTGCCGGATTGCAGTTGGGCGTTCAGCAACTCGGCCTCCGCATCCGTTAAAGTGTTGTTCAACCAGGCTTCGATGCCGCCTCGCACATCTGTGGCCTGGGCGGGTTGAGGTGGTGGCGTGGTATCTTTGGTGATGATGACTTCCGTGAGACCAATCCATGAACGCTCATCCACCTTAGTCTCCGCTGGCATGTCGGAAGCGGTGGCGACTTGGATGAACATGTCATCACCCTTCCAGTAGTTGAGGTCCAGCGAATGCCAGCCGAGCCCGGCATCGTCATCGAAGGTCTTAGCCTTGTGAATAGTGCCGGTGCGCGGGTAGTTCTGCACCACATACTTCGCACGCGAGCTGCCGCCGCCCGTAGTGCGCATCCAGAGCGTGCCGCCTTCGCATTTGAAGCGTGGCGACATGAGCACGGCGCGATCCTTGGTCGAGATGAGATCGCTGAACACACCGCTCGGATAGATGCGTGCGAGGGTGCTCTTGCCGTCGAGCGCAATGCTGAACTCACCTGCTTTCGTGGCCCCTTGCAGAAAGCCATGGCCGCTGGTGTAGATCGTGTCGCGGCGTGGGTCCCAGCGCATTAGGATGTTGTCCTTGCTGATTGGCGTGCCCTCCGCTGCTTTCGCTGCCGTGGCTTTGCTTGGCGGGACTTTTTCCAACCACTCCTTGCCAACGATGGCTTTGATCTGCTGCTTGAGCTTCGCCAATGCTTCGCGCTGAGCCTTGCCGACATCGGGCGCATTGACGTCGATCACCGCTGGGCGTGTGCTGGTGAAGATGCCGTAAAGTGCGTAGAAGTCGGTCTGGCTGATGGCATCGAACTTGTGGTTGTGGCAGCGTGCGCAGCTGACGGTCAAGCCCTGGAACGCCTTGGTCACCACGTCGATCTGGTTGTCCGTGAAGGTCACCATTTCATCCAAAGTGTCGGTCGGTGAGAAGCCATGCAGCACCATGCGTAGCTGGCCAATGCCCAGCGCGCTTTCGTTGATGTCATCCTTGATGCGCGGCTTCGCAAGCAGGTCGCCCGCGATGACTTCGCGCACCATCTGCGGATACGGCACATCGTCATTGAAGGCGCGGATCACATAGTCACGATAGCGCCAGGCGTAGGGGATCGCGGGATCACCTTCGCTGCCATAGCTCTCGGCGTAGCGCACCCAGTCCAACCAATGCCGTGCCCAGGTTTCGCCGTAGCGCGGGGAGGAGAGAAGTTGATCGACGAATGAAGACAGTGATGAGTGTTTAGTGCTAAGTTGGTCAGTCGTTGGCGGCAGGCCATTCAACACGAAGCTCAAGCGACGCAGTAAGGTCGCGCTATTCGCAGGCGGAGACAGCATCAACCCTTGCTCGGCGAGTTTCGCTTCGACGAAGGCATCGACTGGATTGCCACTTTCGACTTTCGACTTCCCACCTCCGACCTTCAACGGTTGCAGCGCCCACCACTGCTTCCGGCGCTCCAGCACGGACTTCCAATCGGTATCCTTGGCCACCTGCTCGGCACTGGGTGGGGTGTCGCGGGGATCGACGGCTCCATCGTTAACCCACTTCTCGAAGGCCGCGATGACGTCCGCATCCAGCTTGGCTCCATTCTTGGGCATGGCCAGGTCTTCGTGCTCGTGGCGAATGGACTGGATGAGCAGGCTCTTTGCCGCATTGCCAGGCACGATGGCAGGTCCGCTGTCGCCTCCGGCCTGCCAGCCTGGGCGCGAATCGAGCAGCAGGCCGCCTTTGGCTTTCGTGGCCTTGCTGTGGCATTCGTAGCAGTCCTGCGCGAGCACGGGACGGATCTTCGATTCGAAGAACTCGATCTTATCCGGCGTGGCGGCGAGCGCTGAGGTGGTCAGCAAACAAAGAAGGAAAGCTTTCATGCCAGCAGGCGGTTGCGAATGGTTTGAGCGGCTGCAAGGCACTGCGCACCGATGGCAGCGAAGTGCTCCTCGCGCAGACGAAAGGCCGGGCCGATGACCGTGATGGCCGCGACGGGATAGCCATTGCCATCGAGCACGGCAGCGCCCACGCAATGAATGCCCTCCAACCCCTCGGCGCGGTCCAAGGAGTAGCCCTGGCTGCGAATCGTGGCGAGGTCGGCATTCAATGCCTTGCGCGTGGCCAGGGTGGTGGAAGTGAAACGCTTGAGCGTCACGTTTTGATAAAACTCTTCTAACTCGGCCGGTGGAAGTGCGGCCAGCATCGCCTTGCCCGGTGCGCAGGAATACAGCGGAATGCGCAGGCCGAGTTCGCCCAATACCTTCACGGGGTGACGCGAAGCGACTTGCTCCATCAGCACGCAACGATGCTGGGAGCGCACGGCCAGTTGCGCGGTTTCGCCCGTGGCATCGCGCAACTCACACAAGGCCTCGAAGGCACAGGCCGCGAGGCTTTTGTCGCCGATCTTGGGGCGTGCGACATCGAGCAGCTTGCCGGTCAGCGCATAACGGCGGCTGCCATCGCGCTCCACGTAGCCACGCTCGTGCAGCGTGTCCATGATCCGGAAGACGGAGTTCTGCGGCAGGTCCAGCGCGCGGCCCATCTCGGCAATCGTCATGCCTGCGTGGCCATGACGGCTCAGCGTTTCCAGAATGGCGAGCGTGCGGTCCGTGCCCGATGAGGCGGCGGATTCGTCAGGCAGCAGGGCGGGGGACTTCAGGGTGACCATCGTGCCAGGGAACGGCGAAGCGTTTGGCACTCTTGCGGATTATTTCCGTATTTGGATGTGTTTCCACATTTGGAAGGGCGGGATTGCTCGAAGCCTGAAAGGCTTCGGTAATCCAGCCCAGCGATGAGCGAGGCACGAGCGATTCCCTGGGTTGCCCATGCAGTGAGCCGGCACAAACCGATGACGATGCTCGGCCCATCGCTCACCAGCAGTGCTTTTCATGAGCGCTGCTAGGGAGTCTCTGGCTTCGACGGAGTGCTCGCTTTGCGATTCTCAGGATTCCGCCAAAGCCAGGGTTGCCTTCGTTCCTGCCTACGATTTGCTTCTGTCCAACTTGTTCAGGGTGGTAAGCCAACGCAAAGCACGGGTAGCATCTGGAACCTTCTTCTGGGCGGCTTGGTGAAACAGTCTCATAGCCTCGCAGCGACTCTGTTGAACGCAATGTCCTCTCCAACGCAGTTTCCCAATCCAAAAAATTGATCTGTGGTGGCCTGCATCGGCTGATCGCCGAAACCAGGTGAGGGCATCATGCCAGTCCTTTTGCTCGTAAGCTATAAGTCCGAGACTAAACATGGCCCGAGGCTCACCTCTCCTCGCTGATCGGCGATACCAAGTTATGGCCTCGGAAATAGAGCGTTCAACGCCGACTCCGTTGATGTAGAACCATCCCATTGCTAGAACAGCGTCGCCATGTCCTTCGAGAGCTGCTGTGCGGTTGATCTCGAACGATCTTGTTTCGTCCTTCTTGATGCCACGGCCTTCAAGCAGCGCGAGTGACTCATTGTAGAGCTGGTGAAGATTCATGGCCAGTGACACCAATACTACTTCAACAACCGCTCCAAGAAAGCCTTCATCGCGATCCAGCTTTCCTTGTCGGCTTTCTCTTGGTAGGCCGCGCCTTTCTTCGGATCATCGCCTGCGCCTTTTTGCGTGAAGGCGTGGACGGCGTCGGGATACTTCACCAGTTCATACTTCACGCCGGCATTGGTCAGTTCGTCTTCGAAGGCCTTCAAGTCAGGCAGGGGAACGAAGGGATCATCGGCACCGTGCAGGGCGAGGACTTCGCATTTGATGTTGCGGCCATCGGCTGGGGCGGGGGAATCGAGGCCACCGTGGAAGCTGACCAAGCCTTTGACCTCGGCACCCGCGCGGGCGAGTTCGATGACGGCGGTGCCGCCGAAGCAGTAGCCGATGGCGGCGAGCTTGGTGGCGTCGGTTTGCGGAAGCTTCTTTAGTTCAGCCAGCGCGTCGGTCACGCGCTGGCGCAGCAGCTTGCGGTCGGACTTGTATTTGCCGGCTTCCTTGGCCGAGGCGGGTGGTCCTGGCGGGCGGATGCCTTTGCCATACACGTCGGCCAGGAAGACGTTGTAACCCAGCTCGACCAGCATCCGGGCGCGCATCTTTTCATTCTCGCTGATGCCGGTCCACTGATGCACGATCAGCACGGAAGGCAGCGGAGCGGTCTTGGCATCATCATAGACATGAACGCCTTCGCAGACGACGCCTGCGGAGGTGTATTCGATGGGCTTCTCGACCACGGCGGCATGAGTCAGAGTGGAGAACGAAAGGAGAGCAGTGGAAAGCAGCGCGCGTGTCATGATTTAAGGCATAGCGATTTACGCCATGCGGGTCAAGACAGACGCGCGTTCGGAGTTCACGCTTTAGCGTGCGCCAGATCGAACACGCTAAAGCGTGAACACCGAACGGGGGGAGCCTACTTCACCGGCTGCTTCAAATACGCGATCACGTCCGCGATGTCTTGGGCCGTCATGCCGAGCATGGCAGCGCTCATCATCAGGGAGCGGGTCATCTTCTGCTTCGACTTGAGCTTCTCCTTGGGCACGATCTGAGTCTGACCACCGACGGACTTGATCATGGCGAAGTTGCCATCGCTCAACAGGATGCCGTCGATCCGCACGCCATCCTTGGTCATGAGTGTCTGGCCCTCATAGCCGTGAGCGATGTCTTTGTTTGGGTTGATCAATGCTTCGGCGATCACATCTGTGGGCTGGGTCGCGCCCCAACCGGTTAGGCCGGGTCCGAAGTCAATGCCTTGGCCGTTGATGTTGTGGCACATGTAGCAGCGCTGCACGGCGGTGGCACCGCGCGTGGCGTCGCCTTTGAGCTTCAATACCTCGGCGACTTGCGGGCCGACGTTGGCTGGCATGGCGGGGGCGCTGACGACGGCGGTGAGCACGATCTTGTCGGGGTCGAGAATGCCCTCGCTCTTCAGCTTGCCCGCCACGTCATACTTCGACCAGTCGTTGGTGCTGTGATGGATGAGCCACCAAACGACATCGCCGTTGATGGGGGAGGTGCGATCCTTGGCCACGGTCAGCAGGGCATCGGCAGCTTGCGCGTCGTCGATGAAGGCAAGGGTATCGACCGCGAGCTTGCGCTGCGGCACGGACAGTTCGGCATTCAAGGCACGAGCCCTCAGCCAGCCAATGGCTTCCTTCGGATGCAAGCGCCAGGTCAGGCGGGCATAGGCGTCGCTGTCGTTGGCGGGCAAGGCCTTCCACAGGGCGGCTTCTTTCTTAGCCGCACCAATGCCGATGGCGGCGAGCAAGCTGCGATCCTTGCCATCGTAGGTGCTGGCGACCTTGGCCAGCACGGGCACGCTGTGTTCGGCTTCCACGTCGCGCAGGCTGACGGCCACCTCGCGGCGAACGGCGGCGTTTTTGTTGGTGGCCAGCTTGTCGGCCATGACCAGGACATTGCTCCCGGCAGCGCGCAGCGCGCGATAGGCGACGAGGCGTTCGGCATCGTTGTCGGAGGTGAGCTTGGCCTCGACCTTCTTCGCGCCGGAGTCGCCGAGCTGTGCGAGCAACCACAAGGCACGGGCGGAGACATACTTGTTCTTGCTGGCGAGCACCTCGGCCACAGCATCGACGGCTTTCTTGCCCTGGGCTTTCAGCTTGGCGAAGGCGACGTGGCGCACGTTGAGCGAGGGCGACTTCAGAGCGGCGATGCAGCCCTCGGTGGTGTTGAAGTCGATGGCGAGGGGCTTGCTGACGAAGCCCTTGGGCGCGATGCGGTAGATGGCACCGCTGGCGGAGTCATCAAGCGTCTGATGGCCGCCGGTGCGTTTATCAAACCAGTCACAGACATAAACCGCGCCATCGGTGCCGACGGTCACATCGGAGGGACGGAACAGGATATGGCGCTCATCGCTGAGGTTGTTGCTGCCGCCCACGAAGTCGGAGCCTGCGAACTTGCCCGTGGTGTTCGACGTGATGAAGTCGAAGCGCTCCAGCTTGAAGCCTGCGCCATCGGGTTTCGGTAAATAGCCAAAGACGACATTGCGGCCGGTTTCGCAACTCAGTAGCAAGCCTTCCCACTTGTCGCCAAGCGCGCCGTTTTCATAATAGGTGATGCCGGTCGGCGCGCCGCCGCCATAGATGTCGCCAGCGGGGATCGTCTGCGGATCGTCTTGCCGCCATTCTGCCATCGGCACGGTCTGGCCAGGGCGTTTGTCGGCTTGCCACGAGCGTTTGCCATCGGCGCTGAAGAAGCCGAAGTCGCCGCCTTCGATGATGTGACTGACTCGGCAGGCGGGCGGATCATCATTGTCGTTCTGGAACAGGTCGCCAAAGGAGGTCGCGACTTGCTCGTAGCTGTTGCGATAGCCGTAGCCAAGGATGCGGGCTTGAGTGCCATCGGGGTTGATGCTGCAAGTGAAGCCGCCGTTGTAAATGTGACCGTCGTCGCTCGCTTCACCGGTCCAGGGATTGTTCAGGTAAGCGCCGCCAATGCGGAAGGTTTTGCCGCTTTTGTCCGTGAACAAGGCACCGCAGTTGCCATTGCTGAAGATCCAGCGGCCATCGGGGCTGTGCGAAATGGAGTGCAAGGAGTGATCGTGCTGCGCCTGCTCGAAGCCGGTCAGCAGGACCTCTCGCTTGTCCACGGTGGCGTCGAACTTGAGGTCGCGATTCACGTCGGTGTAAACGATGACGTTCGGTGTGTTGGACACGACGATGACATTGTCGAAGACGGCGACGCCAAGCGGCGCTCCGAGTTCTTTGTCCTGCACGAAGGTGTGTGACTTGTCAGCTTGGCCATCATGGTCTGAGTCTTCGAGCACCACGATACGGTCACCGGCTTCGCGGTAGCCTGCCTTGCGTCGGTAGTTCACCCCCTCGGCGACCCACAGACGACCCGCGGCATCCACGTCCATATTGGTGGGGTTGAAAAGCTGTGGTGACTTGGCCCAGAGCGTGACTTCCAAGCCCTCGGGCACGGTCAGCGATTTCGCATCCAAATGGTCCTCGGGAATGTCGCCGACCTTGAAGGGCTTCGCATGAGCGGTTGGCGAGAAAGCGGGCTTGCCAGGCTCAAAGACCTTTTTGTTGGGCTTTTGCTGGGCGTGAATCGAACCGAGAGACAGAAGCGCGAGCGCGGGCAGGAGAAGGCAGGTCTTGATCATGCGAAGGAATAGGCGTGAAGTGCGGCAACGTCGATGGCTAGCGGTTTCTTGCCTTGCTGCCAAGAGGCTTTCTTCAGATAACGCCCGCAATACAGAGCTGGGCGGCGCGTTTGAGATTCCGATGATCGCCCGATTGACTGCCCTCTGCCTTGCCTCGCTGTGCACGCTGTCCTTGACCGGACAGGCCCAAACAACGGCGCCCAAGAAGCCGCCCTTCGTCGTGCCGCCGGATGTCAATGGCTTGAAGACCATCATCGCGCCGGTCACCAGTCAGCGCCCTCTGAAGGTTGCGGTCTTTAGCGGCAGCGGGTCACCGCAGAGCAGTGTCGATGTCGTGGTGAAGGCCGTGGGGCATATCGCGGGAGCCAAAGCCATCGTGTTGGAAGGCACCGAGATTGGCAAGACGGACCTGAAGGCCTTTGATGTCATCGCTTTTCCAGGCGGGTCAGGCTCGGGCCAATCGAAAACCCTGGGCGAGGCGGGCCTGAAGAACGTGCGTGCGTTCGTTCGTGAAGGCGGCGGTTACGTGGGCATCTGCGCTGGGGCTTATCTGGCGTGCTCGAATTTCAGTTGGGGCCTGGGCATTTTGGATGCGGGCACAGTCTCCAGTAAATGGCGTCGTGGTCAGGGCATCATGGAACTGGAGCAGACCGAAGCAGGTCCTGCGATCCTGGGCAAGACGGAGGGCCGATTCAAGGTGCGCTACAATAACGGGCCGATCATCAAGCCTGCGGGCCGCGCCGACTTGCCCGACTATCAGCCGTTGACGCTGTTCCGCACGGAGATGGCAGAGAACGGCACGCCTGTGGGTGTCATGGTCAACTCGCCCGCGCAGGCCATTAGCACCTTTGGCAAAGGGCGGGTCTTCATTTCTAGCCCGCACCCAGAGGGCACACCCGGGCTGGAGCACCTGATCCCGCGTGGCATCGTGTGGGCCAGTGGGCAAGAGGTGAAGTAGCGCGGGGCCGCTCTTGCAGTGCGGGATCGCCCGCGCATCATGCGACCGATGAACATCGTTTTTCTCGACGCCTTTACCGCGAATCCCGGCGACCAATCCTGGGCTGATTTTGAAGCCCTGGGCACCTGCACCTTCCATGACCGGACGCCGCCGGACCAAGTGGTGGAGCGCGCCAAGGACGCGGAGATTGTCATCACCAACAAAGCCCTGCTGCCGCGCCAGACGATTGAGGCGCTGCCGAAGCTGAAATACATCGGTGTCATTGCCACGGGCGTGAACATTGTCGATGTCGCAGCGGCCAAGGAGCGCGGCATAATTGTGGCCAACGTGCCGGGCTACAGCACGCCGAGCGTGGCGCAGTTGGCGTTCGCGTTGCTGTTGGAACTGACCAATCGCACCGGACATCACGCCGCTGAGGTCAGCAAGGGGCGCTGGGCTGCGTGCCCGGACTTCTGCTTCTGGGACTTCCCGCTGGTTGAATTGCAAGGCAAGACCTTGGGCCTCGTGGGCCTGGGCGAGATCGGGCAGGCCACGGCACGCATTGCGCAGGCCTTCGGCATGAAGGTGATCGCCACCCGTCGCACCTGGGCCGTGCCACCACCGGAAGGCATCACGCCTGTCTCGCTGGAGGAGGTTCTCTCGCAGAGCGATGTGGTTAGCCTGCACTGCCCGCTGACCGATGCGACCAAGCATCTGATCAACGCCGAGTCATTGAAAAAGATGAAGCCCTCGGCTTACCTCATCAACACGGCGCGTGGTCCGTTGATCGACGATCAAGCCTTGGCCGATGCCTTGAACGAAGGCCGCCTGGCTGGCGCTGGCTTGGATGTGCTGAGTATTGAGCCGCCACCGCCGGGCAATCCTTTGTTCACCGCCAAGAACTGCCTCATCACCCCGCACATCGCCTGGGCCAGTGGCGCTGCGCGCACTCGGTTGCTGAAGATTGCCGCAGAGAACCTGCGGCAGTTCCTCGCGGGCACGCCGGTGAATGTGGTGGGCTGATCGTTTCACCGCTTGAGCGGGCTCGCAGTTCGAGCTTCAACTCGCTTCCCCGCTTGACCGGACGACCTAAAGGTCGAACTACAAACCCAACATCTCGGCTTCCCACCTCTTCACAGTTCCCATGCCCCAAGACCACATCACCAACGTCCTCGCTGAACGCTATGCCTCACCTGCCATGCGCGCCATCTGGAGTGGCGAGGGCAAGGTTCGCCTGGAGCGCGACTACTGGATCGCGGTGCTGAAGGGCCAGGCGGATCTCGGCATTCCGGTGCCAGACGGTGTGATCGAGAGCTACGAGCGGGTGAAGGATCAGATCAATCTGGAGTCGATCATGCAGCGTGAGCGTATCACGCGGCATGATGTCAAGGCGCGTATTGAGGAGTTCTGCGATCTCGCGGGCCATGAGCATCTGCACAAGGGCATGACCAGCCGTGACTTGACCGAGAACGTCGAGCAACTGCAAGTCTTCCGCGCGCTGCAAGTCATCGAAACCAAGAGCATCGCCGCGCTGATCCGTTTCTCGAAGCGTGCCACACAACTGCGTGACATCCCGTTCACGGCCCGCACCCACAATGTCGCGGCGCAGGTCACGACCTTGGGCAAGCGCATCGCCATGTTCGGCGAGGAAATGCTTTTGGCACATCAGAGCTTGGCCAATGTGCTGCAAACCTATCCGGCACGCGGATTGAAAGGCGCAGTCGGCACGCGTCTGGATCAGATCACCCTCTTCAATGGCGACGCCGCCAAGGCACGTGCACTGGAGGAACGCATCCTCGTTCATCTCGGGCTGCCGAAGGCTTTTGATTCCGTCGGCCAAGTCTATCCGCGCAGCCTCGACTTCCGCGCGGTCAGTGTGTTGACCGAGTTGGCCAGTGGTCCCGGCAACTTTGCCAAGACGCTGCGCCTGATGGCCGGTCATGAACTGGCCAGCGAAGGATTTGCCAAGGGGCAAGTTGGCTCCAGCGCCATGCCGCACAAAATGAACAGCCGCTCCTGCGAGCGCATCAACGGCCTCCACATCGTTTTGAAAGGTTACCTCGCGATGGCTGCCGGACTGGCAGGCGATCAGTGGAACGAAGGCGATGTCAGTTGCTCCGTGGTGCGCCGTGTGATGCTGCCGGATGCCTTCCTGGCCATGGATGGCTTGCTCGAAACCCTGCTCACCGTGCTCGACCAAATGGAAGTCTTTGAGGCCGTCGTCGAGACCGAACTGAATCGCTACCTGCCTTTCCTACTGACCACCACGGTCATGATGGAAGCGGTGAAAAAGGGAGCCGGACGCGAAGGCGCGCACGAGGCGATCAAGGAACATGCCGTGGCTGCCATCCGCGACCTGCGCACGGGCAAGATCGTGCAGAACGACTTGCTCCAGCGCCTCGCTGCCGACAACCGCCTAGGCCTGACCGAAGCTGAACTCCAGCGCGTGCTCGACTTTGGCAAGGCCAACAGCGGCGACGCCGGTGCACAGGTGGATTACTTTGCCGAACAGATCGCGGCCTTGGCCAAAGCCAAGCCTGAGGCGGCGAGCTATGCGCCAGGGGCGATTCTGTAGCTCAGACGGTTGTTCCTTGCACTGCGGGCGCTTCTCATTAGAGACTGCGCTCCCATGCAATCTCTCTGGAACGATCAAGAAGCCGCCTCCTTCGGCACCGACCCGCTTGGCCAACGTGTTTACACTTCCCGCCTGCTAGGCCGGAATCCAGAACTGGTGCTGCATGGCGGTGGCAATACGTCCGTTAAGTCCACGGAGAAGGACTTCTTCGGCGACGATGTCGAGCTGTGTCACGTGAAGGGCAGTGGCTGGGACTTGGCCACGATTGAGCGCGAAGGTTTCTCCCCGGTGCGCATGAGTGCGCTGCTGAAAATGGCGGAACTGCCGACCATGAGTGACAGCGACATGGTGCTGCAACAGCGCGCCGCCATGACCAATCCGAACGCGCCTGCGGCCAGCATTGAAGCGATCCTGCACGCGATCATTCCTTTCAAGTTTGTCGATCACAGCCACGCCAATGCCATCTCCGCCCTGACGTGCAGCAAGGACGGCGCGGCGCGGGTGAAGGAAGTGTTTGGCCAGCGTGTGATCATCGTGCCGTATGTGATGCCGGGCTTCATCCTCGCGAAGACGGTCTACGATTTGATCAAAGGCCGCGACCTGCGGGCGGAAGGTATTGATGGACTGGTGCTGCTGAAGCACGGCCTGTTCACCTTCGCCGATGATGCGAAGACGAGCTATGAGCTGCACATCGAACTGGTGACCAAGGCCGAGCAGTATCTGGCGGGCAAAGCTTCGCTGCCTGCAAACCAGGCCGAGTCTCCGTCGGCCGCCGCGTCTGCGCTCCTTGCGCTGGCGAAACTCCGCAAGGCCGTTAGCGTGAAGCGTGGCTTCCCACAGATCGCGCGCTTGCTGAACAGCGAATTGCAGATCGCTTATACCCGCATCGGCAGTGCCGCGCAGCGCGGACCACTGACCCCCGATCACAGCATCCGCACCAAGCGCATTCCCGCCGTGGTGGGCGAAGACATCGCCGCAGGTGTGCAGCAGTATGCCGATGATTACGCCGAGTATTTCAAGCGCAATGCCAAGGCCGAAACCATGCTCGATCCTGCGCCGCGTTTTGTGCTTTGGGAAGGGCAGGGGATCGTGGCCTTTGGCGACACGGTGAAGGACGCGAACATCGTGGCCGACATCGCCACGCACACGGCGAACACCATTGCGCTGGCTGAGGCCACCGGTGGTTGGGAGCCGCTGCCCGAGAAGGACATCTTTGAAATCGAATACTGGGAGCTAGAGCAGGCGAAGCTACGCAAAGGCCCGGCGCGCAAAGTGCATCAGGGTAAGGTCGCGCTGGTCACGGGTTGTGCCGCAGGCATCGGCTTTGCCATTGCTGAATCGCTTGCTGAGCAAGGCGCGCAGGTCGTCGGCCTGGACATCGACAAAGACATCCCCGAGATCATGGCCAAGATCGGCGGCGTGGGCATGGTGGTGAACCTCACCAACGACGAGGCCACGCAGAAAGCCGTCGCCTTCGCGGTCGAGCAGTTCGGCGGCATCGACATCGTGGTCAGCAACGCGGGCATCTTCCCGAAGAACGAGTATCTCGACGCGATGACCCAGAGCGATTGGGACCGCACCATCGCGATCAACCTGACCAGCCATCAGATGCTCATGCGCACGGTGGTTCCTTTCGTGAAGGAAGGCATCGAAGGCACCATCATCTTCGTCGGCAGTCGCAACTTCAAGGCCCCTGGCCCCGGTGCCGCTGCTTACTCCTGCTCCAAGGCGGCCCTGACCCAGCTCAGCCGCGTGGCCGCGCTGGAACTCGCGCCGAACAAGGTGCGGGTGAACATCGTGCATCCCGACGCCGTCTTCGATACCAAGCTCTGGACGCAGGAAGCCCTGGAACGCAGCGCCACGCGCTACGGCATGACGGTCGAGGAATACAAGACCAAGAACCTCATGAAGGTGGAGATCAAGAGCAAGGACATCGGCAACATGGTCGCTGCCATGGCCTCGCCTATCTTTGGCAAGGTCACCGGCGCTCAGATTCCGGTCGATGGCGGGAATGACCGGGTGATTTGATCGCTCCGCTCAGTCCACGTAGGCGAACTCGTTCAGATTCAGGAGCGAGCGGCATAGCTCGGTCAAGCCGTGGCTGTGCAGATAGGCGATGCAAGCGCTGCGTTCCTCGGCATCGGGCTCGCGTTGCATGGCGAGGGCGAAGCTTCGAGTCACGAGGGCTTCGGGCTGATCGCCGACCTCTTTATGCACGCGCTTGGCGAAGGCTTCGGAAGCCTCGACCATGAAGGGGCTGTTGAGCAGCGTGAGGGCCTGTGGGGCCACGGTGGAGGTTGGGCGGCAGGCGCAGGAGGTGTTGTTGTCGGGCAGGTCGAAGGCGTCCAGCATCGGGTCATGCAGACTGCGCTTTTGGACCAGGTAGATGGTGCGGACAAAGGTCTTCTCCTTGGGCGAGGGATACCAGCCGCGCAGTTTGTCGGGCGTTTCCAGCAGCGCGCTGGGGCTGGTGAGCAGGACTTCCTGCGGCAGTTCCTGCCACACTGGCGGACCACCGGCGCTCGGCGTTAAGCGGCCAGATACTTGTAGCAGGGAATCGCGCAGGGATTCGGCGCTGATACGGCGCGGCATGCGGTGGTGGAAAAGCTGCGCATCGCTGGTGGTGGTGGCCAGCCCCTGGCGGTAGGTGGCGCTTTCGACCATGAGGCGGTGCAGCTTTTTCAAGGACCAGCCATCGGCTTCGAATCGGCGGGCCAACCAGTCGAGCAGTTCGGGGTGGCTTGGTTTGGCACCCGCGAGGCCGAAGTCATTGGGCGTGGCGACCAAGCCGGTGCTAAAGTGGCCCTGCCAGATGCGGTTGACCATGACGCGGGCGGTCAGCGGGTTGTCCTTGGCGAACAGCCAGTTGGCCAGCGCGCTGCGCCGTCCCGAGCTGTTCTCTCGGGTCACGCGGGCTGGAGGCATGGGGTTGGGATCAAGAGCGGAGATGGCACCTGGCAGGACTTCCTCGCGGGGTTGCGTGAAGTCACCCTGGTAAAGGATGCGCGTCTCTAGCGGCACGCCGACGGTGTCGGTCACGATGAAGCCTTGCGTGGGTGGGGTGCGCTGGCTCTCCAGCTTTTTGACATGAGCGAGCGCCTTTTCGCGCGCGGCTTTTTCGGCGCTGGTAAGGCTAGCGATGGCTTCCTCCAACGTGGGCTCAGTTGATTTTTTGATCAGGCGGATTTGCTCGCGCAGGTAGTCGTTCTGATCTTCCTCGGGCAGGGCCAGCAGTTTCTTTTTGTCCTCGGGCAGAGCAGCGCGGCGGGCATCGCGCAGGCGCTTGAAGGCGGGGTTTTCGATGTCGGCGACGGCTTGCTGCGCTTGCTCGATGGCCAAGGTCTCGCGCTGGATGACGGCTTGCCCGGCAGGCAGGTCGAGGGCGATGTCGTCATTCGGCTTCACGCCCTCGAAGAAGGCGCGCAGCCGGTAGTAGTCGGCGTGGGAGAGGGGGTCGACCTTGTGATCGTGGCAGCGGCAGCAGTTGAAGGTGAGGCCCATGAAAGCGGCTCCCGTGGTCTCGACCAAATCAGACATGACCTGCGCGCGGCAGCGCTCCTTCTCGCCAAATTTGGCGGCGCTGTTGTCATACGGTCCAATGCGGAGGAAGCCGGTGGCGGTGAGGCAGTCCTGCTCCGCCAGATCGCGCGGCGGACCGGCCAGCATTTCATCGCCGGCGAGCTGCTCTTTGACGAAGCGGTCATAAGGCTTGTCCGCGTTCAGCGAGCGGATGACATAATCGCGGAAGCGCCAGGCGGTGGGGCGGAACTCATCATAGTCAAAGCCGTTGCTGTCGCTGTAGCGCACCACATCCAGCCACATGCGTCCCCAATGCTCGCCATAGCGGTGGGAGTCGAGCAGGCGTGTGACGAGGTTATGGTAAGCATCGGGCGAGGTGTCCGCCAAGTAGGCCGCCAGCTCTTCGGGTGTCGGTGGCAGGCCGGTGAGGTCAAAGTAGAGTCGGCGGGCCAGGGTGCGTTTGTCAGCTTCGGGGGCGGGTTGCAGACCTGCAGCCTCGATCTTGGCCAGGATGAAGGCGTCGATTTCATTGCGCGGCCAAGCCTTGTTCTTCACCACGGGTAGTGCGGGTTGGCTGATGGGCTTGAGGGACCATAGGTCCAGGCGTTTGCCGTTGAAAGCCTTGACGATGGGGTTGCGCGGATCGCTCCAGGCATCGCCGACCTTTTCCTGCACGGCGACCTGCTTGGCGGGCTTTTCCTTGGGCTCGGGCCAAGGCGCACCGGCCGCAATCCAGCGGCGCATCGCAGCGAGGTCGGCCTCGGTCGGCGGGTCCTTGGGCGGAACCTCGCGCATCGGATCGTTGTGCATCGCACGCACCAGCATCAGGCTATTGTCAGGATCGCCGGGGATCAAGGCGGGGCCACTGAACCCGCCCTTGAGCGCGGCAGCGGGGCTGTCCAGGCGCAGCAGGCCCTTTTGCATTTCCTGGCCATGGCAGCGCCAGCAGGACTGCTTGAGCATAGGGAAGACGTGAGCGCGGAAGTCGGCCTGCGCTTGCTGCCGGACCTCGCGCTGGTGCGAGCGATAGAGCTGCCGCCCCCCGGCACCGAGAGCGGCGAGGGCGAGGAAGGCAATGATCAGTGATCGGGACCGGGGCATGGTCGGGGCGCTAGACGCAGCATTAGATAAGCCAGTCTCTTCACTAGAGAAATCAGGGATAGGCCTTATCTTGGCCGTGCGAGAGATCGCCAGCTTGAAGGGCCGTGTGATTGGCCGCAGGCTTGCTTCCTTCGTTTCATTCTTTCAGTCCATGACGTGCTCCTGCGGTGATCCTTCCCGACGCGACTTCCTCTCCCGGCTGGGCGGCAGTTTCGGTTCCGTCGCGCTGGAGGCCCTGCTGCGCTCGGGGAATGCCAGCGCCGTGGAGATCGACCCGGTGCGCCCGCAGATGCCGCGCAAGCCGCAGTTCACGCCCAGGGCGAAGTCGGTCATCTTTCTGAATATGGTCGGTGGTCCGTCACAGGTGGACACCTTTGATTACAAGCCGCTGCTGCAAAAGCTGGATGGCAAGCCGGTGCCGGACTCGATCCGCGATGCCGTGCTGAAGACGCCGCTGAAGAATGTGTTCACCAGTTGCGGGGACTTGATGGGCAGTCCCTACAAGTTCGCGCAGCATGGGCAGAGCGGCATGTGGGTGTCGGAGCTGTTTCCGCACCTTGCCGAGCGGGTGGATGACCTATGCTTCATCCATTCCATGCAGGCGGAAAGCAACAATCACGCACCTGCCAGCTACCAACTGCACACCGGGGAGACGGTCGCAGGCAAGCCGAGCCTCGGCTCGTGGGTTACGTATGGCCTGGGCACGGACAATCAGAACCTGCCCAGCTATGTCACGCTGTTCGAGGCGGGCCCCTTCGGTGGCGCAGCGAACTATACAAATGCGTTCCTGCCCGCTGCCTTCCAGCCCACTCAGCTACGGTCGCAGGGCACGCCCGTGCTGAACCTACTGCCTCCGGCGCAGTTCGCTTCTAGCCAGCGCGCCAGCATTGATCTGATTCATCAGTTGGACATGAAGCATCGCGCAGCTCGTCCCGGCGTGGGCGAGCTGGACGCTCGAATTGCCAGCTATGAACTCGCTTTTCAAATGCAGTCCGCCGCGCTGGAGGTGGGCGATATCGGGCAGGAGCCGGAGTATGTCCGCCGATGCTACGGCGTGGACAGCCCCGACGAGCACACGCGCAAGTTCGCCAGCAAATGCCTGCTCGCCTGCCGTCTGGTCGAACGCGGAGTGCGCTTCGTGCAGGTGTATCACATGCATGATTTCAATGGCTGGGACGCACATGCGGATCTGCCGAAGAATCACCCCGACCTCGCCCGCCAGTGCGATCAATCCATCGCGGCGCTGCTGGATGACCTCAAGCAGCGGGGGCTGTTCGACGAGACATTGGTCATTTGGGCCGGGGAGTTTGGCCGCACACCGATGATGCAGGGCGAGAACGGTCGTCAGCACAACGCGGCTGGTTTCACCATCTGGATGGCTGGCGGCGGTGTGAAGCCCGGGCGAATCGGGGCGACCGATGAGATCGGTCTGCGCGCGGTCGAGAGCCCGTATCGGTTCCGCGATTTGCATGCGACGATTCTCGCCGCGCTCGGCTTGGATTGTGAAGAGCTGACCTACCTGCACGATGGTCGCGAGGAGCGTCTGACGGGTGTGCCAGGCAGCGCGTCGCTGATCAGGGGCGTGCTGGGTTGACGTGGTCCGCACCGTCCTCGGAGCAGACCCCTTGGTTTCCGCCGAAACAAGACGTTGGCAGACTTCGTTGAACCTGCTCTTCTTTCTCCCTATGCGCCTACTGCTCTGCTCTATCCTTGCCCTGACCTCATCTCTCCACGCCGCGGACTGGCCGAACTGGCGCGGGCCGAACCAAGACGGCAGCAGCGACGAAAAAAACCTGCCTGTGAAGTTCAACAAGCAGCTGAATATCCAATGGGCTGCCGACCTGCCCGGACTCTCCGCCAGCGTGCCGGTGGTCTGGGGCGACAAGGTCTTCCTCACCGCCCCGATCGAGGCCAGCAAGCAGCTCGTGGCCCTCTGCTACGATGCGAACACCGGCGCGGAACTGTGGCGCAAGGTGGTGTCCGAAGGCGGCGACTTGCAGTGGGACGTCAAGAGCAACCTGGCCTCGCCCTCCGCCACGACGGATGGCAAACACGTGGTCTTCCTGTTTGCGAATGCAACGGCGGCGGGCTTCGACTTCAGCGGCAAGGAACTGTGGAAGCGCGATTTCGTGCAGACGCATGGGGCCTTCGGCACGCAGTGGACCTACGCGAGCAGCCCTCTGCTCGATGGCGGCAAGGTTTACATTGAGGTGCTGCAACGCAACGAGGCCTTTGAATACAAGGGCATGCAAAAGGGCACGCCTGGCAAGGACATGAGCAGCTACATTTTGGCAATTGATCCCGCGACGGGCAAAGACCTGTGGAAAGTCATCCGCCCCTCCGATGCAGTGGCCGAAAGCCTGGAAGCTTACTCCTCGCCGGTGATTCATGAGGTCGATGGCAAGAAGCAAATGCTGATCCTGGGTGGCGACTGCATCACCGGACACGACGCAGAAACCGGCAAGGAACTGTGGCGCTGGGGCACCTGGAACACAGAGAAAATTGGTCATTGGCGCATGGTGGCCAGCCCTATCGCTGGCGCAGGTGTCGTGCTGGCATGCGCGCCCAAGAAGAACTCGGTTTATGCCGTTAAGCTCGGCAAGAGCGGCATCCTCAAAGACACCGATCTCGCCTGGACCTCCGACCCGAAGGAAGTCAGCAGCGACGTGTCCACGCCTGCCTTTTACGATGGCAAGTTCTATGTGCTCGACAGTGACCGCAAGGTGTTGGCCTGCGTGGAGCCGAAGAGCGGCAAGGTCGTCTGGAGCGGCGAACTGCCGAGCAAGTGCAAGTTAGAAAGCAGCCCCACCATAGCCGATGGCAAAATCTACATGACCAACTTCTGGGGCGAGGTCTATGTGGTCAAGGCCGGTGGCGATGCGTTCGAGCTGCTCAGCGTCAACGAGATGGGTGATGGCTCCAAGCCCAACGGAGACAGCAAGAGCTGCCGCAGCAGCATCGCCGCCGCGAACGGTGGTCTCTACATCCGCACGCAGGACAAGCTGTATTTCGTGAAGATGGCGGTGGCGAAGTGAGGGCTTGGCGACACTGGCCAATTGTGGCAGGATCATTCCATGAAACTCACGGCTGTGTTCATCCCCGAGGCTGAAGGTGGCTACTCGTGCTTCGTTGAAGAAGTGCCGGCAGCCATCTCACAAGGTGAAACACTCGAAGAGGCCAAGCAGAACCTTGAGGACGCCCTGCGTTTGGTGATCGAGTGCCAGCGGGAACTGATTGATCGAGATCTTGCCCCCGGCGCTATTCGCCAATCCCTGGACTTGGCCGTGGCATGAAGCTCCGCGATCTGGAGCGCTATCTGCGCGATCACGATTGTGACTTCTGGCGCGAAGGAGGCAATCACGCCGTGTGGTGGAATCCCAAGCTGCGCAAGATGGCTGCTGTGCCGCGCCATCGAGAAATCAAAGCGGGCACCGTGAAAGCCATTTGTCGGCAGTTAGAAATCCCGGTTCCCAGCAATCCGAATTGAATCATGAAGCTCACCCTCGCCTTTGTTTTCCTCGCCTGCACGGCCATTGCCCAGCTCCGTCCTGACGGAGCCACCGCATCCTTCCTAGGCTCGCTGCCGCCGAAGCCGACGGCGGATCTTTCGCTTGAGCAGCAAGGTGCGATTGAGAAGCGATTGGCGGCGGTCACCGCGCAATTCCAAGTTGTGAAGAAACACAAGCGTGCGGCGGATGCGGACATTTTCCTCAAGGCGGTGCGCTACGCGCTGGAGTTCCACGAGTGGTATGACAAGAAGCCCGAGGACGGCATCAAAAAGGCGAACACACTGCTCGATGAAGCGGTGAAGCGCATCGACTTGCTCAAGCAATACAAGACGCCCTGGATGGACGGCAGCGGGCAGAAGGTGCTGGGCTTCTACTCGAAGATCGACGACTCACCGCAGCTCTATGGCGTGGAGGTGCCCGAGGGGTTGGAGTTTGGCAAAAACAAGAAAGAAGTGCCGATGTGGATCTGGCTGCACGGGCGTGGCGATACGGCGACGGATTTGCACTTCGTTTACAGCCGCTTGATGGCGAAGAAGCCCGGGCAGTTCCAGCCCAAGGGCACGATTGTGATCCATCCCTTCGGTCGCTACTGCAACGGCTGGAAGAGCGCGGGCGAGACGGATGTCTTCGAGGCTCGCGATGATGCGACAGCGCGCTTCAACGTGGATGAGAATCGCATCGCGCTCGCAGGCTTCAGCATGGGCGGTGCGGGTGCGTGGCACATCGGCGCACACTTCGCGGATCAATGGGCCTGCGTGCACACCGGGGCCGGATTTGTCGATGTGAAGCGCTACCAGAAGGTCACGCCGGAGAAGCTGCCGCCCTGGTATGAGCAGGTGCTCTGGGGCGTCTATGACGTGCCCGACTACGCGCTGAACTTCAAGAACGTGCCGCTCATCAGCTACAGTGGCGAGAATGACAGCCAACGCGACAGCGCCGACTACATGACCGAGGTCTTGGCGAAGCATGGCATGAGTCGCCCACATTTGATAGGGCCTGGCATGGGGCACAAGTATCATCCTGAAGTGATCAAGGACGTGCAGAAGCTCATTGAAGAAGCTGTCGCCAAGGGGCGTGATCCGATGCCGAAG
>Ga0164295_10001280_pt1 | contig 20840 bp, 19 predicted proteins | sample GEODES006metaG_FD_111798 | JGI IMG/M metagenome (GOLD analysis project Ga0164295, IMG submission 111798) | Oligotrophic lake water microbial communities from Sparkling Lake, Wisconsin, USA - GEODES006 metaG | ecosystem: Environmental > Aquatic > Freshwater > Lake | place: USA: Sparkling Lake... | reverse complement strand
GAGGGTCGCCGCCACCCACGAGCCCGGCTCGCTCCCAGATCGGGTCATGTCATGCTGCACCGCCCGTGGTCGATGCCGCTGGTGCTGCTCTTCTGGCTCGTCAGCAGCGGCTGGCTGCTGGTGACGAAAATCATGCCCTCGCTCACGCCCGGATCGCCGCCGGGATATCAGGCGTTCTACACCGAGGAGAACCGACTCGTGCCGGTGGCCTGGACGGTTCTCTTGAATGACCGGCCGCTGGGCTGGGCCACGAGCCAGTCGGAGCGGACGGAAGAAGGGGGGATCGAGGTGGAGAGTCTGCTTCATTTCGAACGACTCCCCATCAAAGAAGTGCTTCCGGCGTGGGCCACGAAGCTCTTGCCGCAGTCGGTCGATGCGGACGCAGCGATGCCAGTCGACGCCCGGGGACAGTTGTCGATCGACCGAAAAGGTGATCTTCGGTCGTTTCGTTCGACGGTAAACCTGCCGGCCCCTGCGGGCTCTGTGTTTCTCGACGGCCGGGTCGACAAGGGTGAGGTGACCGTCGATGTCCGGGCCAACGGCATGAGTTACACGGTCTCCCGGCAGCTGCCGAACCGGTTGACGATTCGAGATGAACTCATGCCGCAGGCCATGCTTCCCGGCCTCTATCAGAACCAACAGTGGACCGTTCCTGTCTACAGCCCGCTGCGGGCCGGACGGGCCCCGATTCAGATTCTTCGAGCCACGGTCGTCGGGCAGGAGTCGATGTTCTGGGAAGACCATTTGGTGCGTGTCGACGTCGTGCACTACCTCGACGACGCGTCGCCCCATCGCGATCCGGTCTGCCGTCTGTGGGTCGATCGCAGCGGCAGGGTGCTGAAACAGGAATCGCTGCTGCTCGGTTCCAAGCTGATGTTCGTCCGGCGATCCGACCAGGTCGCCGCAGAGTTAATCGACTCCGCCCGTTCACCGTCGGAGGGTGAGCCAGGGCCCTCTGAGGCGGCGACCGTGCCCCCGGTGACACCCGAAGAGGTAGCTCGATGATTGAGTTCGATTGCGTCACCCGAACCTATGGCCCCAAGCCGGCCGTCACGGACCTGAGCCTCTCCATCCCCCGCGGGCAACTCTTTGCGCTGCTGGGGCCCAACGGCGCCGGCAAGACCACCACGATCAAGATGCTCGTGGGGCTCCTGCGTCCTTCGCGTGGCACCGTCCGCATCTGCGGGCACGATCTGGTGAAGGAGACCCGGGCCGCCCATCTGCACACGGGGTATGTGCCGGATGAGCCCACGCTCTACGACAAGCTCACCGGACGGGAGTTTCTCTGGTTCATCGCCGACATGTTCGGCATGCCGCGGAGCATCGCGACGGAGAAGATCGGCCGGGAGATCAACCACTTCGAGCTGGCCAACTATGCCGACGATCTCGCGGAGAGCTACTCGCTCGGCATGAAACAGCGGCTTGTGTTCGCCGCGGCGCTGCTTCACGATCCCGACGTGCTCGTGCTCGACGAGCCGATGGTGGGGCTCGATCCGCGGAGCGTTCGGATCGTCAAAGATCTGTTGCGGTCTCGGACACGGGAGGGCATGACCGTTTTTATGTCGACGCACACGCTCGCCATGGCGGAGGAACTCGCGGATCGGGTCGGCATCATGGTCCGCGGGCAGTTGCGGTTTCTCGGCACCGTTGCCGAACTCCGCGATCAGGTGGCCACGGGAACCACGAGCCTCGAGGATCTCTATCTCGAACTCACGACCATGCCGCAGGCAGCGTCGTCAGACACATCACCGCATGAGCCAAACGGCACGCCATGAGAGACACACTCGGCAGCGGCATGCAGGCCGCGTCGTGCCAGTTGATGACGGCCGAAGCTGAATCCCGGGCATTGTCGCGACTCCGTGCCACGATCGCATGGCAGACGCTGCGGTCGATGCTCTCGGAGGCACGGCTCCGGGTGGCGTTGGTCGTGCTGCTCAGTGCCGTCTTCTGGGGGCTGCTCTACGGCCTGTTCTTCGAGGCGTTCTCGTTCCTCGAATCGATTCATGCTGAGGTGATCTCGCTCCTCTTCAATGCATTTTTTTCGTCGTTGATGATCATGCTCGTGTTTTCCACGGGAATCCTGCTCTATGGAAACATGTATTGTTCTGACGAGGCGCGTCGCCTGCTCACGCTTCCGGTCCGTGCCGAAGCGATCTACGCACACACGTTCGTCGAGGCGATGTGGTTTTCCAGTTGGGGATTCATCCTTCTGGGGAGTCCGATGCTCATCGCGTATGGCATCGTGCGGGGAGCGCCATGGACCTACTATCTGCTGCTCCTCCCTTTCATGGTGTCGTTCGCCCTGATTCCCGCATCGCTCGGCGGCATGCTCTGCATGGCGGCCGTCGTCTGGCTGGGGCGACTGCGAGTGCAGGCGCTTGCGATGCTGCTGGTGGTGATGGTCGCAGGGGCAGGGTGGCTGGGCTGGTCGCTGCTGGGATCGGCAGTCACTGCGGGGGGCACTGCCGCATGGTTCGACACGGTGATCACGCGATTGTCGATCGCCGAGCAAAAGTTTCTGCCGAGTTGGTGGCTCTCCAGCGGACTGATCGAGGCGGCACGGTGGAGAGAGGAGCCAGAAGCCCGGTTTGCATCGCTTGTGGAGTCGGTCGCATTTCTTGCGGTGCTTGTGTCCAACGGGATGCTTCTGCACCTCTTGGCGCGGCGGCTGGCGGGATCAAGCTACCGACAGGGGATCAGTCAGTTGGTGGGTGAGGTTCCGATCCGACGACAGCGACGGATCTCCTGGTTCGACGAGGCCCTCTCGGCCACCGGTACGGTCCGTGGTCGGCCTCTGCGACTGCTGCTCGTGAAGGATCTGCGGCTATTTCGCCGTGACATCTCCCAGTGGTCGCAGTTTGCGATCTTCTTCGGTCTGCTCGGCCTCTATTTCTGGAACCTCCGGTCGTTCAACTACAACCTCGCCTATGCGTCGATGATCAGCTTCCTGAATCTTGCCGTTGCCGGGCTCATCTTCTCGACGTTCACAACACGGTTCGTCTACCCGATGATCAGTCTGGAGGGGCGGCGGTTCTGGATCCTCGGGCTCCTGCCGGTGCATCGCGATCAGATCGTCTGGTCGAAGTTTCTGTTTTCGTTTGTGGGCGGGGTCGTTCCCAGTTGTGGGCTCTTGTGGCTGAGCGATTCCATGCTCGGCTTACCCCCCGGCCTCGTCTTCGTCCATCAACTCTGCGGGCTCGTGCTCTGCATGGGGTTGTCAGGTATTGCCGTGGGCTTGGGGGCTTGGATGCCCGACCTGCGGGAGCCCTCGCCAGCGAAGATCGCCGCCGGCTTCGGCGGCACCCTCTGCCTCGTGCTCAGTTCCCTGTTCATCGTCAGCGTGGTGGCGATCGCGGCCTTCCCCACCTATCTGGCCATGGCGAGCGAGGCGTTCGGGGGCGGAGGCCCTTCACCGACGGGTATTTTCGGCTGGGCAAGTGGTCCTCTGGGCACGGCCACGAGTCTTCTGATCGTCGGAGTCCTGGGGGCAATAGCCACCATTGTGCCGCTCCAACTGGGCCTCCGAGCGTTTCGCCGGTTTGAGCCCTGACGGCCGGCGGGGCTCCGGCGGTTATAGTAGGTCTGCCCCTGCGGTTCTATCCGTAGACCGCACCGAAGAGCTTCCGAAACATGGTCAATCGCCTCCCCACCCAGTCGCAGTCCGACGGTCAGGCCCGCAGTCAGGCCGTCCGAATCGGGGCCGTGCAGTATCTCAATACCAAGCCCTTGGTCTACGGACTGGCGTCCCGAGGCATCGGCGTGGTCTACGATCTTCCCAGCCGGTTGGCGGATCGGCTCTCGGCGGGCAGTCTCGATGTGGCCCTGATCCCCTCGATCGAACTGTTTCGTGGCGACGGCTACCGCGTGGTCTCCGACGCGTGCATCGGCTGCCGTGGGCCGGTGATGAGTGTGAAGCTCTATTTTCGCACCCAGCCCGGCCGGGTGGTGAGGCTGGCTGTGGACGAGGGGTCGCGGACCAGTGCCACGCTGGCCCGGATCCTGCTGGCAGAGCAGCATGGGGTCGTGCCTCAGGTGGAGGTGCTGCCGATCGGCGCCGGGCTGGCCGACACGTCGGCCGACGCGGTGCTCCTGATCGGAGACCGGGCGATCGGCTCACAGCGGGGATCGTTTCAGCTGATTTGGGATCTCGGCGACGAGTGGTGCCGCTGGACGGGGCTGCCGTTCGTGTTTGCCGTCTGGGCCGCCCGCTCCGGCGTCGATGTGCGGAATATCGAGCCCCTTCTGACAGCAGCCCGCGATGCGGGTCGGGCGAATCTGGCATCGATCGCGGCCGCGGAGGCGGCGTCGCACGGTCTCACGGTGCCGCAGTGCCTGAGCTACCTCCGCGACAATCTCCATTACGAACTGGGGCCGCGAGAGCGGGCCGCGCTGGCCCGTTTCTACCGGCATGCGGAGACTATGGCGCTTGCGCCTGAGGGCTTCGACGTCGCGCTGTCGCTGGCACCCTGCGTTTGAATTCGGGGTATGATTCCGGCTGCAGTCAGCATCCAGAGGTTTCATCAACGATCATGACCGCTTCGATTCGACGTATTCTCGACGACACTGTGGCGGGTCGCAGACTGGAGTTTGCCGACGCCGTGCGGCTGCTCGAGTCGCGGGAACTGGCCGCGATCGGCAGGGCGGCCGATGCCGTCACGCGTCGGCTCCATCCAGAGCCGTATCGCACGTACAACATCGACCGCAACATCAACTACACGAATGTCTGCACGGCGGTCTGCGACTTCTGCGCGTTCTACCGGGGTCCGAAGCATCCCGAGGGCTACGTGCTCGACCGGGAAACGCTGCTTGCAAAGATCGAGGAGATGGTTGCCGTCGGTGGCGATCAGATCCTGATGCAGGGCGGGCTGCACCCGACGCTCACGCTCGAGTGGTACGAGGAACTGCTCCACGACATCAAGTCACGCTTTCCGCAGGTGAATGTCCACGGCTTCTCGCCGCCGGAGATCTACCACTTCACGAAGATCTCGAAGCGGCCGTTGCGGGAGGTGCTCGAGCGGCTGGCCCGCGCGGGCCTAGGCTCGCTGCCGGGGGGCGGCGGCGAGATCCTTGTTGACCGCGTACGGCAGGCGATGACCCGTGGCAAGGTGCTCACCGACGATTGGCTGGAAGTGCATCGCCAGTGGCACGAACTCGGCGGCCGCAGTACGGCCACGATGATGTTCGGTCACATCGAAACCCTCCCAGAGCGGATCGAGCATCTGGAGCGGCTGCGGCAACTGCAGGACGAGACGGGCGGCCTGACCGCCTTCATCTGCTGGTCGTTCCAGCCTGAGAACACGGAGATGGCCGACATCCCGCCGTCCGGGCCCTTTGAATATCTCAAGACGCAGGCTGTGGCCCGTCTCTATCTCGACAACGTGGCAAACATCCAGTCGAGCTGGGTGACGCAGGGCCGGGAGATCGGCCAGCTCGCGCTCCTCTTTGGCGCGAACGACATGGGCAGCCTGATGCTCGAGGAAAACGTGGTCAGCGCCGCGGGCACCGTGCACCACCTCACGCTCGAACAGATGCGATCGGCGATCTCGGAGCTCGGCTGGATCCCGCGACGACGGAACGTCTTTTACGAACTGTTTGAGGACGACGACGCCGTCACGCCGGCCGATCCCGCGCGTGAAAAAGCCCGGTCCGTGCATATTCCCGTGGCGGTAACGACGCCGTGAGGAAGGAGCCTGAGTCACGCGGATTGGTTCGCCGGCTGCGGCATGCTCGTCGCCGGCGGACTTTGCTGCAGGAGGCTCGTGGGCGATGGTGAATCGCTCGTGAGTCGCAAAGTTCACCGGCTCCTGCGCGTGCCTCCGACCGGCTCCTCAGCATCGGGAGATTTTCGTGCTTTTCAGGGTAGCCTGATTCGTGGCCTCTCAGTCGTTTAGGAAAGACACTCTCCGTGACCGAGAATTGTCTCCGCACATCGCCGATCACGCTGCGGGCCCGGCATGTGCTGCCGATCGCTGCCGATCCGATCGAAAATGGCTGGGTACGGATTGAGAGGGGCAGGATCTCGGGCGTCGGCCGTGGCCAGCCCTCCGGGCCGGTGCACGATCTCGGCGATGCGATCATCCTGCCGGGGCTCGTCAACTCACACACGCATCTGGAGTTTTCCGATCTCGACCGTCCGCTGCCCGCCGGCGGCGGCCTGCCCGCGTGGATCGAACGCGTGGTGGCAATGCGACGGTCGCGGGCTGGTGCTCACACCGATGAAGCCGCTCGGCTGCGAGCCGCAGTCGTCAGTGGCCTTGAGCAATCAGCGGCGGCGGGGGTGACGGCGATCGGTGAGATCGCGACGGCAGCGCATCCGATGGCCGCCGCAGGCGGGCCGCTCGTGCGGGTGTTTCGTGAGACGCTCGGACTGTCGTCTGTCGCCATGCACGCGGCCCGGTCGTCGCTGCGTCGCGATTTGGATCGAATGAGCGCAGAGGGAACCTGCACCGGTATCTCCCCCCACGCCCCTTATTCCGTGGCGGAGCCACTCGGACGCGAGGTGGTCGGCGAGGCGGTGCAGCGGCGGCTGCCGGTGATGATGCATCTGGCCGAGAGTCGCGACGAGGCGGAACTGCTCGCGACCGGCGGCGGTGCGTTCCGCACGTTGCTCGAGCAGTTGGGTGCCTGGCAGCCTGACTCGCCACCGCGGCTCCTGCCGGTGGCCGACTGGATCACGCTCCTGGCGAAAGCACCGCGGGGCGTCGTGGTGCACGGCACGTTTCTGGCGGAGGATCAGACCGCGCTGTCGCGACTCGCGCGGCATCGCGACAGGCTCTGCGTGGTCGTCTGTCCGCGAACCACGCTGACGCTCTCCGGCATGCTGCCGCCGGTGGAGGCCTTTCGGGCCGCCGGCATCCGCGTGGCGATCGGCACTGACAGCCGTGCGTCGAATCCCGATCTGTCTGTGCTTGCCGAGTGCCGTGCGCTCGTCGAGGGCGGCGGGGTCAGCCCAAGTGAAGCCCTCACGATGGCCACGCGGCAGGGCGCGTGGGCCTTGGGTTTCGAGCGACGCTGCGGCATGCTCGCACCAGGACGGTCCGCCGATCTCGCCATCCTCCGGCCGATCTCGCGGCATGCCGACCCCAGCGAAGCCGTGCTCGATCCCGCCACGAAGATTGCCGTCACGTTCCGCCGCGGCCGCGTCATGGCCGCCACCCTCTCCTGACCGAAAAAAGGGGACGAGAGCAGCAGTGTTCGGCACAATACGTTCGTTTTCCCCCGTGGGGGCACGTTTTCAACTTGCCCGGAGTTGATGCAGATGTGGAAGCTGGGCCCGTTCTCACGCATCCGGAACGCGAACGGCCACGATCAGCACCTCATCGTTCCCGAGAATCGTCGTCAGGTGCCCTTTGCCCCGGGTGTCCTCAAGCAGGCAGATGCTTCCTGCCTTGAGTTCACATTGGCTGCCGTCGCTTGCGCGAACGGTGGCTTGCCCGGCGAGGACGAACATCCACTGTCTGGAGGGTGTGCAATGCCAGCCACCGACCCAGTCCGCGGCGAATCTTACGAGGTTCCACCCATCAGCCCGGCTCGTGGCAGAAACATCGAGCGGTGGTGCGGGTGGTGCAAATTGTTCTGACTGCAGCGTCATGGTCGCCGTTCCAATGTGCGACTCACCTAGGTCGTCTGAAAACAAGCGGATGTATTCCAAAGGTGGCTGCATAGTGAGTTACGGGGAAATCGGGGGTAGAAATGAATTCAATCATCGCCGTGGAATGATCGTAGAAAAAGTCGCTCCCGTCCCCGATTTCTTTACGTCGAGTCCACAACATAGAAATGTATTGCGTGCGACGTTTGGGAAAGGCACGTGAGCCAAGCAACGGCTGACGCCATGAAAGCCAACAGCCATGGCTGGCTGGCGATTCCGCGACAACGAACTTTCGTCGTGATGCGGCGACCTTGTCCACGATTCGACATGTGCATGTCCTTTTGGAGGCGACGTGTGACTGCCGTGCCGATCACGAGTGAATCCATGTCGATCGTAATATGCAGAGTGTGTGACCCTGCCCCGCGATTTGCAAGTAACCGGACGCAACACAATGCCGAATCGGGAATGGCGCGCACGAACCGACACCGGCGCGCACGAACTGCCACGGGCGTTGCACCTTCGCAGATCGCGGCGATTCGGCGGTCGCTCCCTCGGTGGCGAAGGCGGATCTTCTGGGCATTCCAGGTCATGTTCTGGCTGGCAATCGGCGCGGCCGTGTTGAGGATGAGCATGGCACTGAAGCCCGACGAGCCGATGCCGTGGCTGCCGGTCACGCTGCGGGTGTTCACCGGCTTCGTGGTGTCGAGCCTTGTCTATCTGCTGTTCGACATGCCAAAGCTCCAAAGGCTGCCGCGGAAGGTGCGGTGGCCGCTGATGGTGGGCGTGGCGGCGGCAGCGCTTGCAGCATCGATTCTGCTGCTCATCGGCGGCGGCGTCGGCGGGCCCACCAACTGGACCCCTGAGACGACGCTCGGGCCGCTCGTGCCGCGACTGATCGCGGCGGGCCTCTGGTGCTTGATCGTCTTCGGGCTGGAACTGATCGAGGATCTCTACCGGGCAAAGATCCTGATCGCGGAGAACGAGGCGACCGCGATGAATCTGGAACTCCGGATGGCCAAGGCAGAGGCGACTGCCCGGACGTTCGAACTGCGGCAGTTGCAGGATCAGATGAATCCCCACTTCCTCTTCAATGCGCTCAACGCCGTGGCGGCCAGCAAGAACGATCCCGAGGCCGTGGAGAGCGTCACTCGCGACCTCGCCGACTATCTGCGGTTCACGCTCGGAGAGGCCCGCACGTTTGAGCCGCTCTCGCGGGAGTTGCAGGCCCTGGAGAAATACCTCGCCGTTCAGCAGGCCCGCTTCGGCGACAAGCTCGTCTACCGTTTCTCCTGCGACCGGCGGCCCATGCGGTGATCGTGCCGCCGATGCTGATTCAGCCGATCCTCGAAAACGCGCTGCACTATGGGGCCCAGACGAGCAGCATGCCACTGCGGGTGAGCGTGACGGCGAAGGTGGCTGATGGCTGGCTGGAGGTGGTGGTCGCCAACACCGGGCAATGGGTGCCGCCAGACAAAACGCGTTCACCCTCCATCGGGATCCGTTCGCTCCGCAAGCGGCTGGCCCTGCTGGTCGACGAAGCGGCCACCGTCGATACGGTGATCGATCCAGATCTCGACGGCGGCTGGGTGCGGGTCGTGATTCGGATGCCTGCGACGCTCACCATGCCATCGCCGGCCGTCCATGAACCGACGCCGGCCGCGGAGCTCGTCTGACATGCCTTCACCCTCACCGGACGCCCGCACTCCCCCGGATATCACGATGATCACGGCCCTGCTCGTCGACGACGAGCCTCGTGCCAATGACCGGATGCAGCAACTCCTCGCCGCCCATCCGGAGATCGTCGTCTCCGGTGTCGCCGGGAACGTCGCCGAGGCCCGGGTCTTCCTTGAAACGAATCCGCCGGACGTCGTGTTTCTCGACGTGGAAATGCCTGGGGGCAGCGGTTTCGACCTTCTCAAGAATGTGCCCGATTCCACGCAGGTGGTGTTTGTCACGGCCCGCGAGAAGTATGCAGTCCAGGCGTTCGACGCTGCGGCCCTCGACTATCTCGTAAAGCCGGTCGATCCCGAGAGACTCGCCGACACGGTCGCCCGCATTCAGAAGCAGACTGCCAGCACACGGGCCCAGCCGGCAGGGGAGCGCGAGCCGGGCACCGACGACCTTGACGCGGACGAGGCCGCCGCCGTGGCGGCCCTTGGGCTCGGCGACGTGCTGAGCGTGCCATTGGCCGGGAAGACCGCGTCGTTGGCGGTGACGGTTGGCGACATCTGCTGGATCGAGTCGCTTCGCAACTACACGCGAGTCGCGCTCAAGCCGCCGGCAGGCGTTCTGTTCTTCCGTCGCCGGCTGACCTACTGGGATCAGGTTCTGCCGGCCAACCTGTTTGCGCGGGTGGGCCGGTCGAACATCGTTCAGGTCGCAGCGATCGAGCAGATCGAGTGGGCGTCGCGGAACGAGACGATGGCGACGTTTGGCGAGGGCGTGGAACCGCTCGTCCTCGGCCGGCTCCCGGGCTCGCGGCTGCGGGAGATTCTCGGCGGCAACGCCTAGCGAGCTGGAAAAAGGTGGCGGTCACCAGGATTCCACCCGTGGCAACAAGATTCTATCTTGTTCGGCTCTGGGACGCATTCGGCAAGTTGAAAACTCGCCGCCACGGAGAGGGTAGTTGGCGTGCCGAACAGGATTGCGCCGTCATTTTCTAGAGCCGGCAGTTGGCGATCTGCGTTTCGATGATCGCCGAGGCGCCGATGGCGTCGAGCCGCTCCATGATCGCGTGGGCCTCGCCCCGCTTCACCATCGACCGCACGGCGCACCAGTCGGGGTCTTCCAGACCGCTGACCGTCGGTGAGTTGAAGCCTGGCGTGATCTTCTCGGCCTCCGCGAGTCGCGTTCGCGGCACGTTGTATTCGAGCAGCGACCAGTTGCGGGCGATCACGATCCCTTCCAGCCGCCGTACGATCCGGTCGGCCGTGGCCGCGTCGCGGACCTTGTGGTTTTGCACGAGCACCGTTTCATAGCGGCCGATCTCGTCGAGCACGCGAAGCCTGTTGGCTGCGAGCGTGCTGCCCGTCTCGACCAGGTCGACGATCGCGTCTGCCACGCCGAGGTTGATCATGATCTCGACGCTGCCGGATAGCTCGACAAAGTGGGCCTCCACGCCGCGTTCGGCCAGCCACTGCCGCGTGATCCGCGGAAAACTGGTGGCCACCCGCTTGCCGGCGAGTTGCCTCGCGTCGGTCACTGGCGAATCGTCGGCGACACAGAGGGCCAGCCGGCAGGAGCCAATGCCGAGGTCAAGCCTGTGGACGAGTTTCTCACCGCTCTCGGCCACGAGGTCGGCACCGGTGATGCCCAGATCGATCGCCCCCTCGGCCGTCAGCACGGGGATGTCGTCGGTCCGCAGGAAGATCACCTCGGCCGGCATGCCGCGGCACAGAGCGAACAGGCTCCGCTCGTTGCGGCGAAAGGAAACGCCGGCGTCGTTGAGAAGGTGTGCGGAGATTTCCGCGAGGCGTCCCTTGCTGGGAACACCGATCCGTAGCAGCGGTGTTTTGGCGTGATCACTCACGAGGTGGCTCCGTCGGTGCGTTGGGGAGTGTTCGCAGAGGCCTGGTGTCCGGCCCCGGTGCGGGCGGCCTTCTCGTCGAGTCCGGAGATGCCGAACCGGCGGGCGAGTTCGGCTTCCACCTGCGAGAGACCGACACCTCGGCAGGCGAGCAGGACGAGCATGTGATACACGAGGTCGGCTGTCTCGGAGACGACCCGGTCGTCGGTTTCATGGTCAGCGGCCGCGACCAGTTCACCAGCCTCTTCGGTCACCTTGGCACCGATTGCGGGCACGCCGCCGGCGAGCAGTCGGCTGGTGTAGGATCGAGCAGAAGGATCTTCCTTCCGCGCCGCCACTACACGCTCCAGGTCTTCGAGGGTTTCGCCCAACCGACGCATCGATGGCTCCAGACTGTCACCAGCACGAGGCAGACCCGCCGGCCCATCCGGAAGGATTCTCAACTGTAGCATGCCCGCAGGAGGCGTTCGGCGGAACCGAATCGGCTTCGGCAGCCCTCCCCGGCCCTGTCCTCGGCGACGACTGCTGGATCCTCTCCGGGCCGACTGCGTCCGGAAAAACAGCCCTCAGTCTGCTTTTAGCCCGTCGGCTCGACGCGGAAATCGTGAGCGTCGATTCGATGGCGGTCTACCGGGGCCTCGACATCGGCACCGCCAAGCCCACCCCTGCCCAGCGGGGGGACGTGCCGCACCATCTCGTCGACGTCGTCGATCCTGGTGAAGTCTATACCGTGGCCCGTTGGCTGGCCGACGCGGCGGTGGCGGTTGAGGCCTGCCGCAGCCGCGGAAAACGCATCCTCTTCGTTGGTGGGACGCCGCTCTATCTCCGGGCGCTCCGCGACGGCCTCGATCCGCAGCCGGCTGGTGACCCCGATCTTCGCCGGCGTCTGGAGGAGGAAGGACGGCAGGGGGGCATTGGCATGCTCTACGACCGGCTGGTGGCGGCTGATGCGGCGGCAGCCACCCGGATTCATCGCCACGATGCCCGGCGGATCATTCGGGCCCTCGAGGTGGTGCAGACATCGGGCCGGCCGCTGCCGTCGTCGTGGGGCAGCCCGCGGCCACCACATCCGATATTTGTCAGGCAGATGCTGGTTCTCGACCAGCCGCGGCGGATCCTCCGCGAGCGGATCGACCGCCGCGTCGAGCAGATGTTTGCCCAGGGAATTGTGGAGGAGACGCAGGCTGCCGCCGGCCGGCCCGGAGGCATCGGCGCGACCGCCCGGCAGGCGGCTGGGTATGCCGAGGTGCTCGACATGCTGGCGGGGCAGATCTCACTGGCCCAGGCAATCGGTCGCACCCAGCAGCGGACCCGGCAGCTCGCCAAGCGGCAACTGACCTGGCTGCGGGGTTTCAAGTCCGCCATCTGGCTAGGAGCCTAAAACACTCTTAAAAAAGGATTTTGACGCCGACTAAACGATCGTTTATAACAGTCGATTGAAACGGTCGTTTAGTTTGTTTTTCATCGGTTGAACGCCATGGCAGAGGATCTCAAGCACCGACTGGTCCAGGTCGCCGGTGCCGCTTTCGCCAGACGCGGTTTCGATGGGGCCAGCATCCGCGACATCTGCCGGGAGGCAGGGGCGAGCGTCGCCGCCATCCACTACCACTTCCGCGACAAGCGATCGCTCTACATCACCTGTCTGGAAGCGGCCCAGGCTGAAAAAACCCACCTCACGGTGCTGGCCGCCCATGCGGATGCGCCCGCTCGGGAGCGGCTGCGGCAATTTATCCACGGCATGCTCGCCAGCCAAACCTCACCGAACAAGCCGGCCTGGCACATGGAGCTCATCCTGCAGGAGATGATCCGACCGACCGATGCCACGGGTGAACTCGTCGAACGGTTCATCCGCCCGATGGCCACGGCCCTCCGGGAGATCGTCGATGACCTCTGCCCGGGGATCACCGAGACGGAACACGAAGGCTGGCCAACAGGGTTCAGCATCGTCGCGCAGGTGCTTTTCTACGGCACCTACTCTCCCATCGTGCGTCTGCTGATGGGTGAGAACGCGTTTCAGCAACTGTCCGTCGATGCAATCGCCGATCACATCACGCAGTTCACCCTGGCCGCGCTCGGGAAGAGGCAGCCGCCCACCGTGTCCACGGCGGAGCTGGCCGGGGAGAAGTCGTCATGATCTGGGTTGCCTGGAGGATGCTCACCGGCGACACCGCCAAGTATCTGGGCGCAGTGTTCGGCGTGGCATTCGGCGTGCTGCTCATCACACAGCAGGCCTCCGTCTTTGTCGGCATCATCTCTCGGACTGCCAACCCGATCAGTGATGTCCGTGAGGCGAGCATCTGGGTGTGCGACGAATATCTTCAGAACGCCGACGAGATCGAGCCCATGGCCGACAACGCCGTCTATCGGGTGCGGGGGGTCGAGGGGATCGAGTGGGCCGTACGGCTCTACAAGGGCATGGCGCGGGCCCGGAAGCCCAATGGACTCTTTCGGCAGGTGATCCTGCTTGGGATCGACGATCAGAGTCTGGTCGGGGCGCCACGCAAGATCCTGATGGGCGATCTCGCCAGCCTGCGGCGGCCCTCGGCGGTGTTCATCGACAAGTCTGGCTACGAGTCGCTCTGGCCGGGCGAGCCGCTCGAGATCGGTCGCGAGATCGAGATGAACGACCGCCGTGCCGTGATCGTGGGCATCTGCGAGACATCGGCGCCGTTCCAGTCATTCCCAGTGATCATCGCCTGCTATTCACAGGCGACCGGCTTCGTTGCTCGGGAGAGAAACCAGTTGTCGTTCGTCGTCGGGGCGCCGGTGCCGGGCGTGTCTCCAGCCGAGGCCTGCCAGCGGATCACGGCGCAGACGGGCCTGATGGCGATGACCTACCGGGAATTCGTCTGGCTGACCATCAAATACTACCTCGAAAATACTGGCATCCCAGTGAACTTCGGGATCACGATCGTGCTCGGTTTCGTCGTGGGAACGGCGATTGCCGGACAGACCTTCTACCTGTTCACGCTCGAAAACCTTCGGCACTTCGGTGCCTTGAAGGCGATGGGTGTCAACAACAAGCGGATCACGGGCATGGTGCTGCTCCAGTCGCTGGTGATTGGCCTGATCGGATACGCGCTCGGCGTCGGCATGGCCGTGGCCTTCTTTGAAGGCACGAAGCAGAGCCTGCCCCAACTCCGTGGCATCAATATTCCCTGGCAGATCGCCGTCGGCTCGGGCGCCGTGATGCTCGTGATCATGACGCTTGCCAGCCTGCTGAGTCTGCGGAAGGTTTTGACCCTGGAACCGGCCGTGGTCTTTCGGGGCTGAGGGAGTCTGTCATGGTGTCTGCAACCGTTTCCGCACCGTCCTCTCAGGACGATATCCCTGCCGTGGCGGGCGTTGCATGCCACGGACTCGTCAAGGATTTTGGCAGTGGTGAAAACCGCCTCCGGGTGTTGCACGGCATCGACGTGGATGTCCGCTGCGGCGAGATGACGCTGCTCGTGGGCCCAAGCGGCTGCGGCAAGACCACGCTGATCTCAATCATTGCCGGCCTGCTCAAGCCGACATCGGGCGATATTTCGCTCTTCGGCACACCGCAGTCGGCACTGCGCGGCGACCGGCTCGTGGACTTTCGGGCCCACAACGTCGGCTTTGTCTTCCAGCAATACAACCTGCTGCCATCCCTCTCTGCCGTGGAAAATGTCGCGATCCCGCTCCTTGTGGTCGGCCGGCGGCGGCCGGCGGCGCTCCAGCGGGCGGCTGCCGTGCTCAGGGAGGTCGGCCTCGGGGAGCGGCTGCACTCGCCGCCCACAAAACTCTCCGGCGGGCAGCAGCAGCGGGTGGCGATCGCGCGGGCGCTGGTCCACGAACCGCGGCTCTTGGTCTGCGACGAGCCGACGGCGGCGCTCGATGCCCAATCGGGCCAGACCGTGATGGGGCTGTTGAAGCAGGTCGCTGTCAAACCCGATCGCACGGTCATCGTGGTCACGCACGACTCGCGTGTGTTTCAGTTCGGCGACCGCGTCCTCGAAATGGCCGATGGTCGGATCGTCCACGACTCAGTGACGCCCCGTGGTTCCCATGGAATCGTTCACACGGAGAACTCTGCACCATGATCCGCACCTACCTGCTGCCGCTCCTGGCCGCTCTCGCACTGATGTCGATGGTCTGGCACGTGGGAAGCACCCACGAGCCACCCACCGATGTGCCTCCACCGATCGCCCCGGCCCGGGCGATTTTCTCAGGGGGCGTCGCCGCTTCCGGTGTCGTCGAACCGGCAAGCGAGAACGTGCACCTCAGCACGGAGGTGCCGGGCGTCGTCGCCGAGGTGCTCGTGACCGAGGGACAGACTGTTTCGCAGGGGGCGATCGTGTTTCGGCTCGACGATCGCTGGAAGCAGTCTGAACTGGCGGTCCAACGGGCGGTTCTCGCCGCGTCGGAGCAGGATTTGGAGCGGCTACGGTCGCTGCCGAGGCCGGAGGATATTCCGCCCAGTGAGGCCAGGGTGCGGCGGGCGCAGGCCGCCGTCGATGCCCATCGCGATCAGTTCAACCGTGCGGAAGAACTCTTCAAACGGCAGGTGGTCACGGATCAGGAGATCGTGCAGAAACGGATGGCGCTGGCGGTCTCGCAGGCGGAACTCGATCAGGCGTTGACCGAAGACCGAAAGCTCAAGATGGGATCGTGGGAGAAGGAGATCGCAGTCGCCGCGGCGGCCGTCGAGCAGGCGCGGCAGCGAGTGGCCCAGGGGCAGGTCGAGATCGATCGACTCACCGTGCGGGCGCCGCTCGCTGGCACGATTCTCCGCGTTGACGTCCGGGCCGGCGAGTATGTCGGCACGCCGCCGGGCAAGTCCCTGGTCGTGCTCGGCGACACGACCACGGCACACGTCCGGGTCAGCATCGACGAGCACGACATCGGTCGGTTTCGGCCGGGCATGCCTGCGACCGCCCATGCCCGAGGTGATACCAGCCGCCCACTGGCGCTGACGTTCGTGCGAGTTGTGCCCTTCGTCGAGCCCAAGCGAATGCTGACGGGGCACGGGGACGAGCGGGTCGACACCCGCGTTCTCCAAGCGATTTTCAGCATCACTCCCGCGGCGACCGAGACACCGGAAACACAGCTCTACATGGGCCAGCAGGTCGATGTGCGGATCGAACCGCCGCCGCAGGTCGACGAGGCTCACAATCCGCCTGAAGTCTTGTGACGTGCCCCGATCGTCCGCGGCCCAAAGTGCTAGCAGAGGGCGTGCTAGCACTTGATGTGGGGGGCGAAGAAGCCCGGCACCACAAAATCAGAAAAATCCTTGCCTTGCGTCGGCTGCCCGATACGTTCTCGCCCGTTGCGTGTGCGGCCCGTCGGAAGACGGTTCGCAGGACGCGACAAACGGATGGATCCGTTTGATCGGCTGAGTTGATCGGATCGTGGCTCGAACGACGGAATTGGCCCGGTACCCCGGTGGGGTGCCGGCCCGGTGCCAGGATGGCACCCGCCCGGCGTGCGGCCCCGACAGGATGACGGTCGAAGCGTTAGGGATGACGCTGCCAGGCCTGCGGCCCACGAGCTGCGGTGAACCACGGCATCGTGCTCTCTCCTTCAACCGGTATTCGGTGGGGCGGCGCGTGGGGAGGGAGTCAGCCAAAGGCACTCGGGGGTCATACCTGACCACCACGTCGGCGGGCCGGTCGGCAGGATGCCGGCGCGTCGCTTTTCTAGAGGAATCTCATGGCAGTCAAACCCCTCATTGGCATCAACACCGACTACCGCTCGACTCGCAAGGAGCACGCTGCCCTGTCGTTCGTCGCGGCAGGCTACTACGACGGCATCACCGCCGCGGGTGGCATCCCCGTGATCCTGCCGCCGCTGGCCGATGAGGAAGACGTCATCCGCCTGCTCGACATGCTCGACGGCGTGGTGATGGTGGGAGGGGCTGACCTCGATCCGCGTCGCGACGGCTACATGCCGCACCCGGCCGTGCGGCCGATGGACGCCCGGCGCGAGGATTTTGACCGGCTTCTGGCCAAGCACATCTGTGCCCGGCACATGCCCGTGCTGGCGATCGGCAGCGGCATGCAACTGCTCAACGTCACGGAGGGCGGCACGCTCTTCCTGCACATTCCGGAGGATCTGCCCAAGGCGATCCCCCACAAGGATCCCATCGATCAGTCCCACCGGCACGCTCTTGTCGTCGAGCCGGGCTCGGTGATGGAACGCGTCTACGGCGACGGCGAGATCCGCGTCAACAGCATGCACCACATGGGCGTCGACGATGTCGCCGAGACCTTCAAGGTGACCGCCCGGGCCCCGGACGGCGTGATCGAGGCGATCGAGAGTGCCGTCGAGGGCTGGGTGGCGATCGGCACGCAGTTTCACCCCGAGGCAGAGACCGCTTCGGCACTCGACGTGAAGATCTTTGAAGAATTCGTGATCGGCATCACCGGCGAAGTGCCCGAGATGCGTCTGGTCGCCTAGGGGAACGAAGCCGGAACGGCAGAAGTCTCGTCGCAGGGGCGAGGATACGCCCAATGCTCCTCGAGCTTCCGCCGATTCCGGCTTCCCGTGAGTTCAACGAGGAAACGTCACACAGTAGATCTCGACGGCAGGCCCGTCGGTCGCGGCATGCGGCCGGCGGGCCTGCTGCTTGACGACCCCCAGCCCTGCCGCGCGGGCGGCGGGCTCGAAGCCGGCCGCCTTCAGTCTGCAGGGATCGGCCACCAGCGCGATGCCGTCGGGCTTGAGCGTGCGGGCGATCACGTCGACGAGCGCCGCGGGATGGTGTGATTCGTAGAGCACGTCGGCCGCCACCACGCGATCGTAGCGGCCCAGATCGGCCGGCAGCTTTCGCCAGTCGAGCTCCCGTGTGGTGATCGTGTCGAGGCCGTTGCGGGCGGCGCTAAACCGCACGCCCTCCAGGGCCGGTGCCTCATAGTCGGTGGCCGTCACCGCAAACCCGGCCCGGGCCGCCGCGAGCGCGGGCAGGCCCAGGCCGCAGCCGAGTTCCAGCAGGGAAAGACCACGGCCATCGACAGCAGCGAGGTTCTCCGCGAGCACGATCGCCGACTCCCAGACGTCGGCCCAGTAGGGAATCCGCTCGTCCTCGTCGAAGGCCACGAGGTCGATGAGGGCCTCCATGTCGGGTGGCCGCCAGACCGAAAGCGGACGTCCGTTGATGTCGATTCGCCGTTCGACCGGGGCAAAGCGTTCGAATCCCATCCCGACTCCTCGATTCTACGGGCAGTTGGCAGGCTCTGGTAGGCGGAGCCTATCGGGGAACGATACCATGAGCCGCCATGCTCACCGACTACGATCTGCACCTGCTGGGCGAAGGCCGCCACTGGAAGAGCTACGAGAAGCTCGGGAGCCAGTTGCACGTGGTCGACGGCGTGGCGGGCGTAAACTTCGCCGTCTGGGCGCCCAATGCCGAGGCGTTGAGTGTGGTCGGGGATTTCAATGGCTGGGATGGCCGGAACCACGCCATGCAGAGACGGGTGCCGTCGGGCATCTGGGAGCTGTTTGTGCCGGGAATCGGTGCCGGCACGCTCTACAAATATCGCGTGCATGCCGACGGCAGCTTCAGCGATCGGGCCGACCCCTACGGGTTTGGAGCCGAGGTGCCGCCACGAACCGCCTCCAAGGTGGTCGATCTCGCCAGCCACTCCTGGCGCGACCAGGAATGGATGACGCAGCGGGCCGCCCAGAACAGCCTGTCGGCGCCGCTGAGCATCTACGAGGTGCATCTGGGCAGTTGGCGAAGGCCGGGCACCGATCCGCACCGCTGGCTCTCGTATGCCGACCTCGAGCGGGAACTCGTGCCCTACTGCCTCGAAATGGGGTTCACGCATGTCGAGTTTCTGCCGCCGATGGAGCATCCGTTCTCGGCGAGCTGGGGCTACCAGACGATCGGCCTGTTTGCGGCGACCAGCCGCTTCGGCTCGCCCCAGGATCTGATGGCGCTCATCGACGCCCTGCATCGGGCCGGAGTGGGCGTGATCGTCGACTGGGTGCCGGCGCATTTTCCGCGGGACGGACATGGCCTGCGCCGGTTCGACGGCACCGCCCTCTATGAGCACGAGGACCCGCGAAAAGGGGAGCATCCCGACTGGGGCACGCTGATCTTCAACTACGGCCGCAACGAGGTTGCCAACTATCTCGTCTCAAGCGCCCTCTTTTGGCTCGACTGCTACCATGTCGACGGCCTGCGGGTCGATGCCGTGGCGTCGATGCTCTACCTCGACTACAGCCGCAAGGACGGCGAGTGGGAACCGAACTGCCACGGCGGCCGCGAGAATCTGGAGGCGGTCGAGTTCATCAAGAGCTTCAACATCCAGGTCCACTCGCATCACCCAGGCGTGCTCACGATCGCGGAGGAATCGACGTCGTGGGCGGGTGTGTCGCGGCCGACCTACGTCGGGGGGCTCGGCTTCAGCCTGAAATGGAACATGGGCTGGATGAACGACACGCTTCGGTACATGCGGCACGATCCCGTGCACCGCAAGTATCACCACGACGAGCTCACGTTCAGCCTGATTTATGCGTTTCATGAGAATTTCGTGCTGCCCCTCTCGCACGACGAAGTGGTGCACGGAAAGGGGTCGCTCCTCGACCAGATGCCGGGGGATGTCTGGCAGAAATTTGCCAACCTGCGGCTTTTCTACTCCTACATGTGGTGTCATCCGGGCAAGAAACTGCTCTTCATGGGGGGCGAATTCGGGCAGTGGCAGGAATGGAATTTTGACGAGAGCCTTGACTGGCATCTGCTTGCGGGGGAGAGCCATCGCGGCCTGTCCCGGGCGGTGGCCGACCTGAACAACCTCGTGCGTCGGGAGCCTGCCCTGCACGAACTCGACTTTGACGGCGGCGGCTTCGAATGGATCGACTGCCACAACTGGCAGGACAGCGTACTGGTGTTCGTGCGGCGCGGATCGAAGAGCCACGACTGCCTGGTTGTCTGCTGCAACTTCACGCCGGTGCTCCGGCACGGCTACCGCATTGGCCTGCCCGCTGCGGGTGCCTACGAGGAAGTCTTCAACAGCGACTCGTCATGGTACGGCGGGAGTAACGCCGGCAACAGCGGCCCGATCCAGTCGGCGGCCATGCCCCACCACGGCCGAGAGCACTCGCTCACGATGACGCTGCCACCGCTGGCAGTGGTCGTACTCAAGCCGCGGTAGAACTGCGCGGACAGTTGTTTCTCTGCCAGCGAGTTTCTGAATGTGTCTCGCTGCCAAAGCCGCCGGGGTCGGTGAAAGCCTCCGACTCGGGGGCAGGATAGCCCTACTCGCTTCGGCTTCCCCCGACCCCGGCTCCTGTTTCGAGTCGAAGAAGCCTTTGTAGCTCATCCAGGAACTCATTCAGGAGACTGAGTCCTGTCGCCTACCGAGGCTGCCGCTTCCAGTCGAGCCGGTATCGCTTTTCCATGCCCTCGATCAGGCTTCGGAAGGTCTGCGAGGCTTGCTGCTGGGCAACCATGCCGATTTTCTGTCGGTCGTTGCGACCGGCCAGGAACTTCTCCTGCAGTTCGGCTGTTGGCGGTTCCTGCGAGACGAGTCGTAGCACGTAGCAGACGGTCCGCGGCTCGTTGAAGGCCACGGTCGTCCGGCCCGACTCCAGAGCGAAGACGGCCCTCATGAACTCGTCGCCGGGCATCGAGATGCCTTCGGGCTGCGAGAGCGTCGGTCCGCCTCCCGCCCCCATCATCCCTTCCGTGAGCCAAGAGAACGGCCCGATTGACATCGCCTTCATGTCGGCGCCACCGAAGGGGGGCACCTGCTGTTGGAG
>Ga0164295_10001278_pt1 | contig 20862 bp, 33 predicted proteins | sample GEODES006metaG_FD_111798 | JGI IMG/M metagenome (GOLD analysis project Ga0164295, IMG submission 111798) | Oligotrophic lake water microbial communities from Sparkling Lake, Wisconsin, USA - GEODES006 metaG | ecosystem: Environmental > Aquatic > Freshwater > Lake | place: USA: Sparkling Lake... | reverse complement strand
CTTTGGACCAAAACCCAGAGATTTCGACCTAAAAATGAACCGTAAAGAACGCCGTTTGGCATTGCGGACAGCATTTGTTGGCCGTGCTGAAGATTTAATAGTTGTTGAAGAATTTAGCAACGAATTACAGCGTCCTAAAACCAAGGATCTCGTAGCAGCATTAGCTAGATGGGGTGCTGCACCAGAACAAAAGACACTGTTGATTTTGTCTGAAATAGCAGAAAACGTGCTTTTATCAGCCCGTAACATCGAAAACTTAAAACTGATTCCCGCTGACCAGTTAAACGTTTACGATTTGCTCCACGCTGACAAAATTATCGTCACATCATCAACCCTAGATAAGATCCAGGAGGTCTACAGTGCCTAAAGTAGTTGCCACCCGTGATCTACCGGATTTAGTGCGTCGCCCCATTCTCACCGAAAAAGCGACCATGCTCATGGAACAAAACAAATACGTATTTGAAGTCATTCCTAAAGCCACTAAGCCACAAATTAGAGCCGCCATTGAAGACCTATTTGCAGTTAAGGTCGTCAAAGTCAATACCGCTAACCCTCCACGCAAACAAAAACGCGTAGGTAGATTTATTGGTTATAAACCCCAATACAAGCGAGCTATTGTCACCGTTGCTCCTGGGGACGAAGAAAAAATCAGAAAAGTTCTCTTCCCAGAAGTTTAAGAATTTTAGATTAGAGATTTGCAATTGGGCTAATAAATAATTGCCAAAAAACAATTAAAAATCGAAAATCGAAATCAAAAAAATTCTGAATTAAAAATTCAAAACTCCAAAATCACTTATGGGTACTCGTTCTTATCGCCCTTATACCTCCAGTACTCGCCAAGTTATCATCTCCGATTTTGCCGAAATTACGAAAACTGAGCCAGAAAAATCATTAACTGAATCAGTTCATCGTCCTAAAGGTCGGAACAATCAAGGGCGGATAACCAGCCGTCGTCGGGGTGGCGGACACAAACAACTATACCGCATTATCGACTTTAAGCGAGATAAGCGGAATATGCCCGCTACAGTCACAGCCATTGAATACGATCCTAACCGCAATGCGCGGATCGCTTTAGTGTTGTATGAAGATGGCGAAAAACGCTACATCTTGCAAACAAATGGCATGACTGTAGGCACAAAGATAATTGCTGGACCTGAGTCTCCTATCGAAGATGGTAATGCCTTACCTCTATCGAATATGCCCTTGGGTACTAGTGTTCACAACGTCGAAATGACACCAGGTAAAGGTGGTCAAATCGTGCGGGCCGCTGGTGCAGTAGCTCAAGTTGTCGCTAAAGAAGGCAACTATGTAACCTTAAAGTTACCTTCAGGTGAAGTCCGCTTGATTCGGCGTGATTGCTACGCCACCATTGGACAAGTCGGTAATACAGACGCCAGAAACCTCAGTGGTGGTAAAGCTGGACGAAATCGCTGGAAAGGCCGTCGTCCCAAGGTGAGAGGTAGTGCCATGAACCCAGTGGATCACCCACATGGTGGTGGTGAAGGTAGAGCGCCTATCGGTAGATCCGGTCCTGTAACACCTTGGGGTAAACCCACTTTAGGGGCTAAGACACGGAATCGCAAGAAAGCCAGCACTAAATTGATTATCCGTCGTCGCCGCAAATCATCTAAACGTGGTCGTGGTGGTCGTCAGTCCTAACATCAAATTTGACAATTGACAATTAAGCATTATCAATTATCAATTGACAATAATCCCAAATCAAAAATTGAACTATGGGTCGTTCTTTAAAAAAAGGTCCTTTTGTTGCTGACCATCTGCTCAAGAAAATTGAGAAGTTAAACGCAAAAGATGAAAAACAAGTGGTCAAAACTTGGTCGAGAGCTTCGACAATTTTGCCCTTGATGGTAGGTCATACTATCGCTGTTCACAATGGACGGCAGCACATTCCCGTATTTGTCAATGAACAAATGGTCGGTCATAAGTTAGGAGAATTTGCTCCTACCCGTACCTACAGAGGTCATGGTAAAAGTGACAAAAAATCAGGGAGATAGATCAATTAAAAATTGAAAATTAAAAATTAAAACATGAGAATTTTTAATTTTTAATTCTAAATTTTTAATTGATAAACATAGAGTAAGTTATGAAAATGGCAACTGACACTACTGAAGTTAAGGCAATCGCCCGCTATATACGCATTTCTCCCTATAAAGTGCGCCGTGTACTTGATCAAATTCGCGGCCGTTCATACAGAGAAGCACTAATCCTGCTCGAATTTATGCCCTATGGCGCTTGTGACCCCATCTTAAAGGTTCTCAGAAGTGCCGCAGCTAATGCCGAGCATAATGCTGGTTTAGACAGATCCAGTTTGGTGATCAGTCAAGCCTATGCCGACCAAGGACCAGTGCTAAAACGGTTTCAACCCAGAGCGCAAGGTCGAGCTTACCAAATTCGCAAACCAACGTGTCATATCACTGTTGCTGTTTCCGCGGTTGCTACTGCTGAGTAAACAGCCATACAGGCACAAGAAAATTGCGTACAGTAAGAAATTTTAGAGGAAGCTTTTGTGGGACAGAAAATTCATCCAGTCGGCTTTCGACTGGGTATAACTCAAGAACACCAATCCCGTTGGTTTGCAGAACCTGACCGTTATCCAGAACTTCTCCAAGAAGACTACAAACTCCGTCAATACATTGAGCAAAAACTAGGTAGATACGCTCAAAATAACGCCGGTATTTCCGAAGTGAGAATTGAGCGCAAAGCTGATCAAATTGACCTAGAAGTCCGCACAGCTAGACCAGGTGTGGTTGTAGGTCGTGGTGGTCAAGGTATTGAATCATTACGGTTAGGACTGCAAGGAGCCTTGGGTGGTAATCGCCAAATTCGCATTAACGTTGTTGAAGTCCAACGAGTTGATGCTGATGCTTACCTGATTGCTGAATACATTGCTCAACAATTAGAACGTCGGGTTTCCTTCCGCCGAGTTGTGCGTCAAGCAATTCAACGCGCTCAAAGAGCAGGTGTCCAAGGAATCAAGGTTCAAGTCGGTGGTCGGCTCAACGGTGCAGAAATTGCCCGCTCAGAGTGGACTCGTGAAGGTAGAGTTCCTCTCCACACCTTACGCGCTGACATTGACTATTCTGGCTGCACCGCTAAGACAGTTTACGGAATTCTCGGAATTAAAGTTTGGGTCTTTAAAGGCGAAATTATTCCTGGACAGGAACAAGCTCCCGCTCAACCAGCTAGAGACCGTGAACGTGGAGATCGTGACCGTGAACGCGAACCCCGTCGCCGACAACAACAACGTCGTCGTCAACAGTTTGAAGACCGCTCCAATGAAGCCTAGTCAATGCTCAATAGTCAGTGGTAAAAAACTGACAACTGACAACTGACAACTGACAACCGACAACTGACAAATCATGTTAAGTCCTAGAAGAACTAAATTCCGCAAACAACAACGCGGACGCATGGAAGGTCTTGCCACCCGTGGAAGTACCCTCAACTTTGGGGATTTTGGACTCCAAGCCCAAGAACCATCTTGGATTACCTCACGGCAAATCGAGGCTTCCCGTCGGGCAATGACTCGGTATATTCGCCGGGGTGGCAAAATCTGGATTCGGATTTTCCCTGACAAACCAATCACCATGCGTCCTGCTGAAACCCGGATGGGTTCTGGTAAAGGTAACCCAGAGTTTTGGGTAGCTGTAGTCAAACCAGGCCGGATCATGTTTGAAATTGGCGGCGTTACTGAAGAAATTGCCCGCGAATCCATGCGATTAGCTGACAGTAAGTTACCAATTAAGACCAAGTTTATTACCCGCTCTCAACCACAGGAGCAGGAGTAGTTTATGCCTCTTCCCAAGATTTCAGAAGCTAGAGAATTAAATGACGAACGGTTGGCTGAAGAAATTGTCGCTGTGAAAAGACAACTATTCCAGTTGCGCTTACAAAAAGCCACTAGACAATTAGAAAAGCCTCACCAGTTCAAACACGCACGCCATCGGCTCTCCCAATTACTGACAGTAGAAGGAGAACGGAAACGGGCAGCGAGTCTTTCAGATCAAGCACAAAAGTAGGAGATTATGGCAGTCAAAGAACGAGTTGGCTTGGTAGTGAGCGATAAAATGCAAAAAACTGTGGTAGTAGCCATAGAAAACCGCGCTCCTCACCCCAAGTACGGCAAAATCGTAGTTCAAACCCGCCGCTATAAAGTTCACGACGAAGAGAATACTTGCAAAATAGGCGACCGGGTGCGGATTCAGGAAACTAGACCCCTGAGCAAAACCAAGCGTTGGCAAGTCAAAGAAATCCTGAACATTAAAGCTACTTAGTAAACAGTTGTACCATCAGCTACAACGACCCTAAAAGAGAGACCAGTTGTGATTCAACCCCAATCTTATCTGAATGTCGCAGATAATAGCGGTGCTAAAAAACTAATGTGCATCCGCGTATTAGGTGCAGGTAACCGCCGTTATGGTGGCGTAGGCGATAGAATTATCGCTGTTGTCAAAGAGTCTTCACCCAACATGGCTGTAAAAAAGTCAGATGTGGTAGAAGCAGTAATTGTGCGTACTCGTAAAGCTATTAGTCGTGACAGTGGCATGGCTATCCGTTTTGACGATAACGCCGCAGTGATTATCAATAAAGAAGGTAATCCTAGAGGTACAAGGGTATTTGGTCCGGTAGCTCGTGAACTGCGCGACAAAAACTTTACTAAAATTGTTTCTCTGGCTCCGGAGGTGCTGTAATGGCAAAGCGCCCACAACCCAAAGTTTTTCATAAAATGCACGTCAAAACCGGTGATACTGTCCAAGTCATCGCTGGCAAAGATAAGGGTAAAGTTGGGGAAGTGATTAAAGCACTACCACAATTGAGCAAAGTCCTTGTCAAAGGTGTCAACTTTAAAACCAAGCACGTGAAACCTCAACAAGAAGGTGAATCAGGGCAAATAGTCACCCAGGAGTACCCCATTCATAGCTCCAATGTGATGCTCTATTCCACCAAGCAAAACGTCGCTAGTCGCGTTTGCTACACTTTCACCGCCGAAGGCAAGAAAGTGAGAATGCTCAAAAAAACAGGCGAAATTCTCACCAATTAAAAATTAAGAATTAAAAATTAAAAAATTCGCAATTTCAATTTTTAATTTTTAATTTGGCATTTTTAATTGGAGCAAAGCGACCCTGACCAAGCCCAGGGGATATAAGGACAAACACTATGGCGAAAACACGACTTAAAACCGTATATCAAGAGACAATTACTCCCAAATTGATTACTCAGTTTGAATACACCAACGTGCATCAAGTGCCTAAGGTGATTAAGATAACTATCAACAGAGGTTTGGGAGAATCTGCTCAAAACGCCAAATCACTAGAGGCATCTATCAGCGAAATTGCCCTGATTACTGGACAAAAACCTGTGGTAACACGGGCAAAGAAAGCGATCGCCGGCTTTAAAATTCGTCAAGGTATGCCTGTAGGGATTATGGTGACACTAAGAGGCGAACGGATGTACGCTTTCTTAGATCGTCTGATTAACCTGACACTACCCAGAATCAGAGACTTTCGCGGTGTCAGCCCTAAAAGCTTTGACGGCCGTGGCAACTACACTCTAGGTGTGCGGGAACAGCTAATTTTTCCAGAAGTGGAATATGACAGAATCGATCAAGTCCGGGGTTTAGATATTTCTATCATCACCACGGCAAAAACCGACGAAGAGGGCCGCGCCTTACTTAAGGAAATGGGAATGCCCTTTCGCGATCAATAAGTTCATCTAAAGAGGGAACGATGGCGGCTAACGACACAATTGCAGATATGCTGACGCGCATCCGCAATGCCAATATGGCAAGGCATCAAACTACGCAAGTACCAGCTACAAAGATGACTCGTAATATTGCCAAGGTACTGCGAGAAGAAGGCTTCATTGCGGAAGTTGAAGAAGCAGGAGAAGGAATTAAGCGGAACCTAGTTATTTCCCTGAAATACAAAGGTAAAAATCGCCAACCCCTAATCACTGCCCTAAAACGAGTGAGTAAACCAGGTTTGCGTGTTTACTCCAATAGAAAAGAATTACCAAGAGTGCTAGGCGGTATCGGTATTGCCATTATTTCTACATCCAGTGGGATTATGACTGACCGCGAAGCACGCCGCCAAAATCTAGGCGGTGAAGTGCTTTGCCACGTTTGGTAGTCGTCATTGGTCATTGGTCATTGGTCAGTGGCAAAACAACCAACAACTGACAACTGACAAAAAACAACTGACAAAAAACAAAAAATCATGTCTCGTATTGGTAAACGTCCAATTACCATTCCCGCCAAAGTGCAAGTGGCGATTGATGGTGTCAAAGTAGTAGTGAAAGGTCCTAAAGGCGAACTTTCCCGTCAACTACCTAAAAATGTCATAGTCTCCCAAGAAGGAGAAACATTGATAGTTACTCGTCGGGATGAAACCCGTACCTCCAGACAAATGCACGGTTTGAGCCGCACCCTAGTGGCCAACATGGTGGAGGGAGTATCCCAGGGTTTTCAACGTCGCTTGGAAATCCAAGGGGTTGGTTATCGCGCCCAACTTCAAGGCAGTAACCTAGTTTTAAATATGGGTTATAGCCATCAAGTCCAAATTGAACCTCCAGCAGGAATTCAATTTGCGGTAGAAGGGACAACTAATGTCATAGTCAGCGGTTATGACAAAGAAATTGTCGGCAACACAGCAGCTAAAATTCGTGCCGTTCGTCCACCTGAACCCTACAAAGGTAAAGGTATTCGCTATGCAGGTGAAGTGGTCAGACGCAAAGCTGGTAAGACTGGTAAGGGTGGTAAGAAGTAAATATGAAACTTACACGCAAAGAATCAAAACAACGTCGTCATCGGCGCGTTCGTAGCAAAGTCAACGGTTCCCCAGAACGTCCACGTTTGTCCATATTCCGATCCAATCAGCATATTTATGCTCAATTGATTGATGATGCCAAGCAGGAAACTATAGTAGCGGCATCAACCGTAGAACCAGAATTGAAATCTAACATGGCTTCTGGTGCTAACTGTGACGCATCAGTGCAAGTTGGTAAACTGGTAGCTGTCCGCGCCCTAGAAAAAGGCATCACTAAAGTCGTTTTTGACCGTGGTGGCAACCTCTATCATGGTCGCGTCAAAGCCCTAGCTGAAGCGGCACGCGAGGCTGGTTTAGATTTCTAAGTCCGTCAGTAGTCAATAGTCAGTAGCAACTGACAACTGACAACTGACAACTGACAACTGACAACTAAAAGAGAGCATTGATTATGGTAACCGGTCGTCGTAAAGCAAGCCGTACAAAAAAAGAAGAAACCACCTGGCAAGAGCGAGTTATCCAAATCCGCCGGGTGAGTAAAGTCGTCAAAGGTGGTAAAAAACTCAGCTTCCGTGCCATTGTCGTCGTCGGTAATGAACGTGGACAAGTTGGAGTCGGAGTTGGTAAGGCATCAGATGTAATTGGTGCAGTTAAAAAAGGTGTCGCTGATGGTAAAAAACATCTAATTGACATCCCAATCACCAAATCCAATTCTATTCCTCACCCCATTGATGGTGTTGGTGGCGGTGCTAAAGTCATGATGCGCCCAGCCGCACCAGGTACAGGGGTAATTGCCGGGGGTGCTGTACGGACTGTATTAGAGTTAGCAGGAATACGTAATATTCTCGCTAAACAACTAGGTTCAAACAACCCTTTGAACAACGCCAGAGCAGCAGTCAACGCTCTATCTACCCTGCGAACATTAAGTGAAGTTGCTGAAGATCGCGGTATCGCCATTGAGAAACTCTATATTTAGTCAGTCTTTGTATCAGATTCTCAATCTAAAATCCAAAATCTAAAATCTAAAATCACAAACCAAAATGAGACTTAATGATGTTAAGCCCCAAAAAGGCTCTAAAAAACGCCGTAAGCGCGTAGGTAGAGGTATTTCTGCTGGACAAGGTGCTAGCGCTGGTTTAGGGATGCGTGGTCAAAAATCCCGTTCTGGTAGTGGGACAAGACCAGGTTTTGAAGGTGGTCAACAGCCATTGTACCGCCGGATACCTAAACTCAAGGGTTTCCCCCTGATGAACCGGAGAATCTACACTACGATTAATGTAGAGAAATTAAATGATTTACCTGCTAACTCAGAAGTAACATTGGAATCCTTAAAAGCAGCGGGGATCTTAACCACTGTTAAAGGCCAATTGAAAATTTTGGGGAATGGGGAATTGAATGTTCCTCTTCAGGTAAAAGCTGCTGCTTTCACAGGCCAAGCTCGAATCAAAATCGAGGCTGCTGGTGGAAGTTGTGAAGCTGCATAAAAGTCTGAACTATGATTTTTATGATTAAGATGATTTATATGATTAGGATGATGAATGTGATTAGGATAATCATCTTCATCAAATAAATCACAAAAATCACAGTTCAGACGGCTTAATCATCTTCATCATAATGAATCACGTAAATCATAGTTAGGACTTCAAAGGTAAAACTCTATGATCAGTCGAGACAAAGCCCCAACGGCTCAAGAAACTTTTATGCAGATGGCGCAAGCAGCCGGACTGAGAGGTAGGCTGCTTGTCACTGTCGGTATTTTAATTTTGGTTCGCCTGGGTATCTTTTTGCCTGTCCCAGGAATTGATAGACCTAAGTTTGCTGAAGCTATATCGGGCAACAATTCCATCTTTGGTTTATTGGATATATTCTCTGGGCGGGGACTCTCTACTTTAGGTGTCTTTGCTTTAGGGATTTTGCCCTTTATTAATGCGTCCATTATTATCCAATTACTCACTTCTGCTCTGCCATCTTTAGAAAATCTCCAGAAAAATGAAGGCGAAGCAGGTCGGCGGAAAATATCACAAATTACCCGCTATGTGACTGTAATTTGGGCAATTATTCAAAGTGTGGCTTTTTCGGCATTATTTCTCCAACAATTTGCCAAAACACCAGGTCCGATATTCGTAGCAGAAACGGCGATCGCTCTCACTGCTGGTTCAATGTTCGTAATGTGGGCATCTGAACTGATTACAGAACGGGGTATTGGTAATGGGGCATCTTTGTTGATTTTTGTCAACATTGTGGCATCTTTACCCAAGTCTCTCGGCGATACCATTGACTTGGTACAAGTTGGTGGACGGGAAATCGTCGGGCGCGTCATCGTTCTTGTAGTGGTTTTTATGTTCACAATCGTGGGTATTGTGTTCGTACAAGAAGGAATGCGCCGCATCCCCATTATTTCTGCCCGTCGTCAAGTAGGCAGAAGAGTTTTAGCAGAACAGCGGAGTTATTTACCCCTACGTCTCAACTCTGGTGGGGTAATGCCGATTATTTTCGCAGCCGCAATCCTGAGTTTGCCACTTTTAGTCGCCAATTTCACTAAGAATCCCGAATTAGCAAACATTGTTAATACCTATTTAAGTCCAGGTGGTTCTGCACCTTGGGTATATGCTCTCGTTTACTTAACTTCCATTGTTTTCTTCAGCTATTTCTATTCTTCGTTGATTCTCAACCCAGTAGATGTGGCTCAGAATTTGAAAAAAATGGGTTCTAGTATTCCCGGTATTCGTCCCGGAAAAGCTACTAGTGAGTATATTGAACGGGTGACAAATCGCCTGACTTTTTTAGGAGCTATCTTTCTAGGTTTAGTGGCAATTATTCCCACGGCCGTAGAAAGTGCCTTAAAAGTTCCCACCTTTAAAGGACTGGGGGCAACATCTTTGTTAATTTTGGTTGGTGTGGCAATTGACACGGCTAAACAAATCCAAACTTACGTCATCTCTCAGCGTTATGAAGGAATGGTGAAACAATAGTGACGCGATTAATCTTCTTGGGACCACCGGGTGCTGGTAAAGGAACTCAAGCTCAAACCTTGGCTGCATTTTTGCAGATTCCCCATATTTCTACAGGTGACATTTTACGTCAAGCTATTCAGGAGAAAACAACTTTGGGAATGCAAGCCCAAAGTTTCATGGATAAAGGCGAATTAGTCCCCGATAAATTAGTAGAAGATCTGGTAAAGGAACGCCTGCAACAATCAGATACTAAAACAGGTTGGATTTTGGACGGCTTTCCTCGTAAAGTTACGCAAGCAGAGTTTCTAGCAGAATTACTTAAAAGTCTAGGACAGGGTGGTGAAAAGGTAGTCAATCTGGATGCACCAGATGAAACTGTCATTACTCGGCTACTAGGACGCGGACGAAAAGATGATACTGAAGAAGTGATTCGTCGGCGCTTGGAAGTCTACCGTGATGATACTGCACCCTTGATTAACTTTTACAGCGATCGCCAAAAACTCCTAACAGTCAACGGTAATCAGTCCCAAGAAGAAGTTTTTACTGATTTGAAAAATATCATAGCTGCTTAAAGAAACTCAGGGGTAGCGGTCTATGTCGGCAGAGAGAAAAAATTTTTCCATTGCCTTATTACCTCGCCCCTATCTTCCAAGCCAGGCGTAAGTCAATTTTAGCTAAGATATATTATTAAACTGTTGATATTTTTCTCCAATTGTGTTCTTGCCATGAAAGTGGACAAGGACAACAGGAGATTATTGAGTTGAGGAAAAAACTTGTCTAAGCAAGATTTAATTGAAATGGAAGGGACTGTCACCGAATCGTTGCCTAATGCAATGTTTCGTGTTGACTTAGATAACGGCTTTAATGTCCTGGCACACATTTCTGGGAAAATTCGCCGTAATTACATCAAGATTTTACCTGGCGATCGCGTCAAAGTTGAATTAACACCCTACGACTTAACCAAAGGTAGAATCACCTATCGCCTGCGGAAGAAATAAAATCAATAACAGAGAATCTTACCATACATAAATCAACTGGTCTTTTTCTAGTTACATAACTGAAATATTTCTTCTAGAAATGCTATAATTTACTATTTGGAGTCAATTTTAAAGGCATGAAAGTCAGAGCCTCAGTTAAGAAAATTTGTGAAAAGTGCAGCGTGATCAAGCGTCGTGGTCGCGTGATGGTGATTTGTGAAAATCCCAAACACAAACAACGCCAAGGATAGAAACTATCTATCAAAGCAAAGTTAAACCCGCGACCATGAAATGGCTAAAGCCACAAAATCGCACTTTGCTAACTGCAACTACGAAAACAATAGGGAGAGATTCATTGTGGCACGGATTTCCGGCGTAGACCTTCCCCGCGATAAGCGGGTAGAAATTGGTCTAACATACATTTACGGAATTGGCTTAACTAGATCACATCAAATTCTCGCAGCTACTGGCGTAAATCCAGATATCCGCGTAAAAGACCTATCTGATGCTGATGTAGCCGCTCTCAGAGGAGAAATCGAAAGCAACTATCAAGTTGAAGGAGATTTACGCCGCTTAGAAGGACTAAATATTAAGCGTTTGATTGACATTGGCTGCTACAGAGGGCGTAGACACCGCATGGGCTTACCAGTGCGTGGACAAAGAACCCGGACCAACGCAAGAACCAGACGCGGTAGAAGACAGACAGTGGCTGGTAAGAAGAAAGCCCCTGGCAAATAATTTTTCTAAACTTGCTGCAATTAGCAAGTTGTACCTTAAATTCACTAAAGAAATATGGCCAGACAACCAACGAAAAAATCCGGGAGCAAAAAGCAGAAACGGAACGTACCCAATGGGGTTGCCTACATTCAGTCTACCTTCAACAATAGCATTGTCACGATTACCGATCAAAATGGAGATGTTATCTCCTGGGCAAGTGCTGGTTCTAGTGGATTTAAAGGGGCAAAAAAGGGAACTCCCTTTGCTGCACAAACCGCTGCTGAAAGCGCAGCTAGACGAGCCACAGACCAAGGAATGCGGCAAATCGAAGTCATGGTGAGTGGTCCCGGTGCAGGTAGAGAAACCGCTATTCGGGCGCTTCAAGGTGCAGGATTGGAAATTACACTCATTCGAGATATTACCCCAATTCCCCACAACGGTTGCCGTCCACCCAAGCGCCGTCGAGTTTAAACAGAACCTATTGGGTAATCAAGCCAAAAGCTAGAACCCTTGGGAAATCATCAACAATGCCCTCTGTGGCTGGTAATTTTGAACTATTTTCCCCAAGCGAATACTTGTTGAATTTAGACGCGTGGGGTAAATAAGTTCGCTTTCAAGAAAATTTGAGAAGCAATTAATTTGTCTTCTAGCAGCACCTTAACAAGGGAGGCTACTCCGTGGCTCAGTTTCAAATTGAATGTGTAGAGTCTAATGCTGAGGAAAGTCGGAGCTATTACAGTAAGTTCGTTCTAGAACCCCTAGAGCGCAGTCAAGGGACAACTGTTGGTAACGCGTTGCGGCGGGTTTTACTTTCTAACTTAGAAGGGACATCAGTAACAGCGGTGAGAATTGCTGGTGTTAGCCATGAGTTTGCGACAGTTCCAGGGGTAAGAGAAGACGTACTAGAAATCCTCATGCGAATGAAGGATGTCATTCTCAAGAGTTATTCTTCTCAACCCCAAATTGGTCGCTTACTCGTGAACGGCCCAGCAACAGTTACTGTAGCGCATTTCGACTTACCTAGTGAAGTAGAAGTGATTGACCCGACCCAGTATATCGCCACCATTGCTGAAGGTGGAAAACTGGAAATGGAATTTCGGATTGAGAAAGGCAAAGGCTACAGGACTGTAGAACGAGGCAGAGAAGAAGCCACATCTTTGGATTTTCTCCAAATTGACTCAGTGTTTATGCCCGTACGGAAAGTCAACTATAGTGTTGAAGAAACCCGTGACGATGGTTCTTTGAAAGACCGACTACTGTTGGAAGTATGGACTAATGGTAGTATTTCTCCTCAAGAAGCACTATCATCTGCCGCTGGAATTTTGGTAGATTTATTCAACCCACTGAAAGATATCTCCTTAGAACCAACGGATACAGGTTCAGATATCCCAGATGATCCCACCGCGCAAATTCCGATTGAAGAATTACAGTTATCTGTCAGAGCTTATAACTGTCTCAAACGCGCTCAAGTAAATTCCGTAGCCGACTTATTGGATTACACCCAAGAAGACCTTTTAGAAATCAAAAACTTTGGTCAAAAGTCAGCGGAAGAAGTAGTGGAAGCTTTACAGCGTCGCTTAGGTATTACTTTACCTCAAGAAAGAAGCTCTAAGCCTAGCTAAATCAAAACCATTAATAATTCACTCTTTGCATTATTATGCGCCATCGTTGCCGAGTCAAAAAACTTAGTAAACCAGCGGATCAACGTCGCGCTCTTCTCAGAGCTTTGACAACAGAGTTGGTACGTCATGGTCGAATTACTACAACTTTAATCAGAGCTAAAGTTGTCCGCAGTGAAGTAGATAAAATGATTACCCTAGCTAAAGATGGCTCTTTAGCATCACGTCGAAAGGCGTTAGGTTATATCTACGACAAAACTCTGGTTCATGCACTATTCGAGCAAGCCCCAACTCGGTATGCTGACCGTCAAGGTGGTTATACTCGCATTCTGCATACCGTCCCCCGTCGCGGTGATCATGCTGAAATGGCGATTATTGAACTAGTTTAAAGTTATTAGTCATTAGTCATTGGTCATTGGTCAGTAGCAAATAAAAAACAACTGACAACTGACAACTAACGACTGACAAACAACTATGTTAGAAAGCAGCCAGCATAATTCTACTCAGCGAGTAGCCTTGGTTATTCAGTACATAGGTACTCATTTTCACGGCTGGCAAAGACAAAAAGGACAGCGCACTGTCCAAGAAGAGATAGAAACAGCTATAGCCACTGTTCTAGGGTATCATGTGACACTCCACGGAGCAGGTAGAACTGATTCTGGAGTCCATGCTGCCGCTCAAGTAGCCCATTTTGAAGCTACAGGTTCAATTCCTGCTCACAGGTGGGCAAAGGTTCTCAATGGCTATTTGCCCCCAGGGATATTGATCAGGGCATCAGCAGGTGTAAGTGAAAGTTGGCACGCTCGTTTTAGCGCAGTTTACCGACGATATCGCTACACTATCTACACTGAAAATTTACCGAATTTATTCGCGCAACCTTTCAGTTGGCATTATTATTATGCCCCCTTGGATGAAGCCTTAATTACATCTGCCCTGAAACCGCTACTGGGAAAACACCATTTATCTGCTTTTGAACGGGCTGGGTCAGCGCGATCGCATTCCTGGGTAGAAGTGCAAGCTGTAGAATGCCGTCGTAGTGGAGCATTTATCCATATTGAAATTCAGGCTAATGGATTTTTATATGGCATGGTGCGGCTATTAATCGGAATGGTAGTACAAGTAGGTTCTGGTCAGCGGACTCTAGATGACTTCACCGACATCTGGCAACAAGAACGCCGGGAAGAAGTGAAATATTCTGCACCTGCTCACGGGTTATGCTTGTTGAGAGTCGGTTATCCCGATTTTCCCTTTCCCCCAAAAATTTGGTATGACACCCAACCATACCTAGTCATGGATCATGACAACTGACAACTAACAACTGACAACTGACAAACAAAATGACTAGTAAAACCTACCTTCCCCCTCAAGCATCTATTGAGCGCGATTGGTACTTAGTAGACGCTACAGATAAACGTCTGGGTCGTCTTGCTACCGAAGTTGCAATGATCCTCAGAGGCAAAAAGAAACCTGAATTTACACCCCATATGGATACAGGGGATTTTGTCATTATTATCAATGCTGAGAAAGTGGCAGTTACAGGTAAAAAGCGCACCCAAAAAGTTTACCGTCGTCATTCCGGCCGTCCTGGTGGAATGAAAACAGAAACTTTCGCTAAGTTGCAACAGCGCTTACCCGAAAGAATCCTTGAACACGCTATTAAAGGTATGTTACCTAAAAATAGTTTGGGTAAGCAATTATTTACCAAGCTGAAAGTGTATGCAGGCCCAACTCATCCTCATGCAGCACAACTACCCAAAGAAATCACAATTAGTACAATTCCTGGAGAAAATTAATGCAAGTAGCAGAAACTACTAGCGGTCGTGCCGTTTACTGGGGTACTGGTCGCCGTAAATGTTCAGTTGCTAGTGTCCGTCTAGTTCCCGGTGAAGGGAAAATGACTGTTAATGGCAAAGATGGAGATTTGTATTTCCAATTCAATCCCAACTACTTAGGAGCTATTAAAGCACCTTTGGAAACCTTGGGATTAGAAAGCGAATACGACATTTTGGTGAAAGCCGAAGGTGGTGGCTTAACTGGACAGGCTGATTCTATTCGTCTAGGAGTTGCCCGCGCTTTGTGTCAACTTGACCCAGATAACCGTTCACCGCTGAAAACTGAAGGCTATTTAACTCGTGACCCACGAGCTAAAGAACGGAAGAAATACGGTTTGCACAAAGCCCGCAAAGCACCTCAATACTCCAAACGTTAAGATAGGAGTCAGGAGTCAGGAGTCAGGAGTTCAGAAGGAAAAACTTTTACCCAGTCCCCAGTCCCCAATCCCCAATCCCCAGTCCCCAATCCCCAGTCACAATTTATATAGATTCGCAACAAAAAACAATGGCTAAACCTGATATTCATCCCAAATGGTATCCAGACGCTAAAGTCTACTGTAATGGTCAAGTTATTATGACCATTGGTGCTACCAAACCCGAATTACACGTAGATGTTTGGTCTGGAAATCACCCCTTTTACACTGGTACTCAGAAAATGATTGATACTGAAGGCCGTGTAGAACGCTTCCTCCGTAAATATGGTATGTCCAGCACTCAAACTGAAACTGAAACTCAAACTGGCGACGATAATCAAAAGTAGCTGGTTGGCTGTAACTATTGATAGCATGGCGGAAGCCATAGACGACCCTGCATAGTGCTGGGTCGCTTGTCATTTAATGCAGTAGCCCACTTGTTATTTTTTAGGAGCTTATGTAGTCATCATGGCAGAAATATATTTACTGGATAAACTTAAATCTGTTGAACAAACATTTAATGAATTAACACGCCGTTTAGCCGATCCTGATACCGCTAGTAATCCTGATGAGTATCAAAAAATTGCCAAGTCTCGTTCTTCCTTGGAAGAGGTAGTTGATACCTATGAAACTTGGAAAACAACCCAAGATGAATTAGTAGGAGCGCGTCAGATCCTCAAAGAGTCAAATAGCGATCTAGAGTTGCAACAAATGGCAGCATTGGAAGTCAGCGAACTAGAGGAAAAGCTGGAATATCTAGAAAATCGCTTAAAAGTGTTGCTGATACCCCGTGACCCCAACGATGATAAAAATATCATGTTGGAAATTCGCGCTGGGACTGGTGGTGATGAAGCGAGTATTTGGGCGGGAGATTTACTGCGGATGTATTCTCGCTATTCTGATGTCCAAGGTTGGAAGGTGAAGCTAGTCAGCGAATCTTCGGGTGAAATGGGCGGGTTTAAAGAAGTAATTCTAGAAATTCAAGGTGATAGTGTTTACAGTAAACTGAAGTTTGAATCTGGTGTACATCGTGTACAGCGTGTACCAGCAACGGAATCTGGGGGAAGGGTTCACACTTCTACTGCTACTATAGCAATTATGCCAGAAGTGGATGAGGTGGAAATTCATATTGACCCGAAAGATATTGAAATGAGTACGGCGCGTTCTGGTGGTGCGGGTGGACAAAACGTGAATAAGGTGGAAACAGCCGCTGATTTGTTCCACAAACCGACTGGGATTCGGATTTTCTGTACGGAAGAACGGAGTCAGTTACAGAATAAGGAACGGGCGATGCAAATTCTCCGGGCTAAGTTGTATGAGTTGAAATTGCGAGAACAACAGGATGCTGTGACTTCCATGCGGCGCTTACAAGTGGGTACGGGTTCTCGTTCGGAAAAAATTCGCACTTACAATTATAAAGATAGCCGGGTGACTGACCATCGTTTAGGTCAAAATTTTACCCTTAACCCTATTTTGGAAGGTGATATAGAGACGGTAATTCAATCTTGTATATCGCAAGATCAACAAGAACGGTTAGCAGAATTAGCCTCCTCTGGTTCTAGTAGCTAATTCACTTGATAACACCATAAGCCGTGTGGGGGATAAATTCCCCACACGGCTTACCCTTCGGGAACGCTGAAGATCATGAATTTATAATCCGCTCTAGCCACGCTTGATTAATCGCTGCTAGTGAATCCAACGCAATATCTGCGGTTGTAAATTGAGGATTGTCACGTTCGTCTGCTGCTGGAACGACAATACATCGCATCCCAGCAGTCTTGGCACTCATCATACCACGAATAGAATCTTCAACTGCAATACAGTTGCTGGGCAGCACACCAAGACGGCGTGCTGCCGTCAAATAAACCGCTGGATGAGGTTTGCCAAATTCCTCGGTTTCCGCAGAATTTAAAACATCGAATGCGTCTTGCAAGCCTAGCCTTTTCAGTACCAAATAGACCAAATGTATTGGCGATGAAGTTGCTAACGCTAAAGGCAAGTGCATCCTCTGACACAGTTGCACGGTTTCAACTGCACCTGGCATTGGTTTCCCCTCTGTCGCCACAAGTTCGCCAACCCGACTGAGGATGCGTTCAGCCACTGCGGACTGGTTCGTACCTGTCCAAGGGAATTGTGCGTACCAATAGCTGACGACCTCTGAGGTACGCAAGCCCATTGTTTGAGAACACATACTCTCTTGAAGCGGCACTCCTAAGTTGTTGAATACCTCTACTTCCGCTCTGCACCATAGAGGCTCGCTGTCTATTAATACACCGTCCATATCGAAGATCACAGCTACGTCCATCATTAGAACCTTCCTCAAGCACTCATGTCTACAACGGTGCGCGTACCAGGTTGGGGACACCAGACGGTTAATTCAGTTGGCAGCTTCTCTAGAGGGATCATCCGACCCAGGAGTTGTTCAAAGAATTCTTCGTCGCGCTTAATGTAAGCGATCGCTGCTTCCATAGTCTTGTCTGTGGCACCTGCAAAGGATGTGATTACAGTAATTTCCCGCATAAATAGCTCGTGTGGGGATACTGGTAGGGAAATCTCTTGCTTGGGAACACCATAGATGCAGACTATACCAGCCTTGCGTACTAAACGCAGTGCAGTAGCAAGACCATCTGGCGAACCCGAACACTCGACGATTAAGTGCGCCTGATCAGGTTCTGGCACCTCGACCCGTTGAATACCCAATCTATCTACCCAAGGAAGTGACGCTTTAGTGATATCGTACAGGTAGATTTCTCCATCGAAGTTGGGGGAATGACTCAGCAAATACGAAATCAGAACACCCGACAGTCCGCCACCGATAATCAGGGTTTCTGGTTGGGATACTGACAACAAATTGGTAGCAGCCAGAATGCGACTAGCGCCACGAACTGCACAACTCATCGGCTCGATCAGCGCCCCCAACGCTGGATTTTTCAACTCAAAGGGATGCAATGACCTTTTAGGTACGCGAATTTTCTGGGCATATCCACCGTCGTGGTTGACACCGAGTTCCTGCAAATTGAGGCAGTGACTAGTAAGTTTCTCTCGGCAATAGGTGCATTGACCGCAGGAAATCTCGTTATTCAGCGCAAAATAGCCTTTTTCCTGGGGTAGCCGACAGACTACCTCGTGACCCAAAATGCGATCTTCATCCAAGCCCGCCATTGTCAATTGTTGGTCTGTCTTGCAGACTCCAACAAATTCCACATCTGCAATAACTTCTCCAGATTGGACATTTACTGGTGTGCTTACTTCACGGACTTCTACCTGATTGGCTCCGTATAGAACTGCGGCTTTCACTTAGCACCTCCGTCAGGTAGGGAGTCGGAAGAAAGCATCGAACCTAGCTTTTGCAGCACCTGATCTAGAACCCCAATGGTACGGTCAATTTCCTCGTAACTGATATCAAGATGGGGAGCGAACTTCAGGACGTTGAGGTCATATCCCCCGGCTTGGATAATCATTCGCCAGGTCTTTCCCAGCCATGTAAAATCGTTATCTTGAGCGATCGCCGCAGCCAGTTGTGCAGAATTGCGATATGGTATACCCCTTTCATCAGCAAAAACCATATTCAGCAGCAGTCCTAGCCCATCGACGCTGTAAACAAAGGGATGAAGCACTTGTAGTTGGCGCAGCTTAGATCGAAAGTACTCGCCCTTGGCTGGTACTGAATTTTCATAGTCCTGTGCCATCATATAGCGCCACGTTGCCAATGCGGCTGCCGTCCCCAGTGGGTGATTCGCAAAGTTACTGTGGGCGTGTCCTGGCGTGAAAACTTGTGGATCTACTAAGTCTGCTCTTGCCCATACTAAACTCACAGGACTCAGTCCATTTGTGAATGATTTGCTCATGGTGATCATGTCTGGCACGAACCCAAAGTGTTCAAAAGCGAACAACTTTCCAGTCCGGTACATACTCACTTGAATTTCGTCAGCTATAATCAGAATTCCCCGCTCGCGCAAATCCGTAATAAATTTCTGATAAAAATCCTTATGCGGAATTGTGTAGCCCCGCCCTTGGCAAGGCTCTATAACTATCGCACCTATCTCCGAACTAGTTGCGCTAGCAATGCCATAATATTCGTTTTCAAAAGCCTTACTGATCATACTAGCGCAATATAAATCACAGGTTTCTCTTTTCTTCTCGTAGAAACACTGAGAGCAGTTAGCAAACGGAAACATGATTGCCCGCTCTGGAAACTCGTTAAAATACTGCCGATAGCGGTGACTAGAAGAAAGGTTCAGCGTCGCCAGGGAGCGTCCGTGGTAACCGCCCATCATCACAGCTACCTTATTCTTTCCCGTATTCTTCCGAGCAATCTTCAGCGCGTCCTCTACAACCAGGGAGCCACTTACATTGAAAGATACCCGACCCTTTACCCCAGTCCTTTCATATATAGCATCAACTACCTCTTTGGCGATCAATAACTTCTCGCGATGTAGGAAGTCACCACACGCTTGCGGAAGCGTATTAAACTGTGTTAAAACCTCCGATTCGATCTCTGGATTTCGATACCCGAAGTTACAGCTTGAATGCCACATTCCTGTATCAATGTAGGTATTGGCATCATTGTCAAAAACTAACCCTCCCTGACAACTACTGACGATGATGGGGTTCTCTTGATAGTGGACAGTATCTCCCCACGAGAGACATTCGCGATCAATTTTGCGAAGATCCTCATCGCTTACTTTTGGCAGTGTCTTTATTTTTTCGCCATTCTCCACCACTTTTGACTCAGATCCTGGCAGCCAGGGTGTTTTCGGACTTGCTTCACTGATAACTTCTGAGTCTATCTGAACAAATTGCTGATCCAAGATATTTCCCTCCACTGATTTATAGCTTCACTATTTTTTACTAACCAATTAAACAATTAATATACGAGCTACAACTGTTTAATTACTTATTTTTACCCATGACATTCGACTTTGAACCCTTCAAAAGTCGTAGGGAAACCGTTCCCAGTTGGAGAGGCACACATAACCCCCACACTCACAGTCTCAATTGATGTCAGATAGGCTAATCTGAGCATGGTGTATTTCTCTCCCTCCAGAGAGTAGAGTACCTGCAAGGCTGATCCCCGTCGAATCACACGCATCCAAATCGAAGAGAGGTTTTGTGGTATTGAGATAAAAGACGCGTCTGAGTAATCGTGGGTAACTACAACAATAACTTCCAGCACACCATCAATAAATTCAATCCCACACTTCAGCCAATTGGCTTCATCCAAACGCACCATCAATCCTGCTTGGTCGTATTGATCCTGATACTGTCCACTAATTTTTACGTCTGTAATAAAATCTCCGCTGACTTGTTTGTAATAGAAATGTGCATTATCACTGATGAAATCGTAGTAAGTGTTGCGCCAGAAATCTGTTTTGTGAGTTGAGGTAATTTTAATGGTGCTATTTTGGGTGTCCCAGATAGGAGGCTCATTATGCCAGTTCATTAAGGTTGTCTCTAGAGGGAGAATTTCTGGTTGATTACTTTTCATAAGACCTCGCGGTAAGTGGGAAACTCAGTGGCTTGGCTCCCTGAGAGGAAAGCGACACGGGCGGTTTTAACCGCTTTGAATCTTTT
>Ga0164295_10001272_pt1 | contig 20932 bp, 12 predicted proteins | sample GEODES006metaG_FD_111798 | JGI IMG/M metagenome (GOLD analysis project Ga0164295, IMG submission 111798) | Oligotrophic lake water microbial communities from Sparkling Lake, Wisconsin, USA - GEODES006 metaG | ecosystem: Environmental > Aquatic > Freshwater > Lake | place: USA: Sparkling Lake... | reverse complement strand
GTTCCTGCTTCTGTTCCTGCTTCTGTTCCTGCTTCTGTTCCTGCTTCTGTTCCTGCTTCTGTTCCTGCTTCTGTTCCTGCTTCTGTTCCTGCTTCTGTTCCTGCTTCTGTTCCTGCTTCTGTTTCTGCTTCTGTTCCTGCTCCTGCCCCTGCTCCTGCCCCTGCTCCTGCCCCTGCTCCTGCCCCTGCTCCTGCCCCTGCACCTGCACCTGCACCTGCACCTGTATCAGAGGAATATACAACAAAACTAATACCAATTTCTGCTCCTCTACCTACTCCTGTATCAGAGGAATATACAACAAAACTAATACCAATTTCTGCTCCTCTACCTACTCCTGTATCAGAGGAATATACAACAAAACTAATACCAAATTCTACACTCCTTTCTACTTATATGCAACAATCCGTCCAACCAGATATAAAACAAGAAACTACAGGATTAACAACAACTGAATATATATTAATTGGAATTGGTGGATTTATTTTATTAATAGTTATTAGTTTACTTATATATTTTATTATAAAGAAAAATAAAAAAAAAAATATATCAAGTAATATTTTATCAACAAATACAGATATTTCACCAACAAATACAGATATTTCACCAACAAATACAGATATTTCACCAACAAATACAGATATTTCACCAACAAATACAGATATTACAAAATAATAAAACAAATTAAAAATTGATTAATATTTTTTCTTTTTAAAGTTTTCTTACTTCTAATTAATAATAAATGGATAAAATTCAAGTTAAAAATTATATTAAAAGATATATTAAATCAAATCTAAATGGTCCATATAAAAAAACAGAATTTAATATTAATATATATGTTACTAATATTTATTCATTATTACAAAAATTTAATATTAATGTTAAAAAATCAACAATTGAAAGATTATTAGCAAAATATATATCAATATATGATGATCGAATTATGATTGATACATATAATCCAAGTTACATCAAATATGATGACGTGATAAATAAATTGAAACCTAAATATCAAATTAAACCTATACACAGAAAAAATCTTTTACCATTAGCTGAGAATTGGGTTCACGATATTCAAGTAGATGATGATATTTCTGATAAAATTTTGCAAAGACGTTTTGATACATTTAAAAAAATCCAAGCTGTAGAATATCCAGCTCAACGTTCACCTCAATGGTATGCAGAACGTGATAAGGGTATGACTGCATCAGCTATCGGTACAGCTTTAGGCGATGATCATTACAATGAACCATATCATTGTATTCTAATAAAATTAAGAGAAACGTTTAACAATAATGAAAATACATATCATGGGAAAAAATTTGAAGCAATTGCAACATTAATTTATGAATATCGTTTAAATGTCCATGTTGAAGAGTTTGGCTTATGTCGACATCATGTACATGGATTTTTAGGTGCAAGTCCAGATGGTATTGTATCTGAATATAAATTTAATAAAAAAAATATAACAAAATTAGTTGGAAGAATGTTAGAAATTAAATGTCCCACACGTAGAAAAATTAATTGTACAGGTGAAGTAAAAGGAACAATTTGTCCTACACACTATTGGGATCAAGTACAAATTCAATTAGAGTGTTGTGATTTAGATGAATGTGATTTCTGGCAATGTGATATAAAAGAATATCCAAATAAAAAATTATTTGAAGAAGATACAGATATGAACGAAGCTTTTAGATCAAAAACAACAGGTTTAGAAAAAGGTATTTTATTACAGGTATTACCTGCAAATAAAATTCTTTCCCATTCAGACCCAAAATATTTGCAATTAGTATACGACGAAGCAAAATTTATTCATCCAACCGAGATTGAAATGACACCATATGATTGTGAAAAATGGGTTACAACAAAGACAGCAGAGATAGAAAAACTAATGCCCGGATATGTATTGGATAGAGTTGTTTATTGGTATTTAAATTATTCACATTGTGAATTGATTCCAAGAGATCGTGAATGGTTTGCATCAGTTTTAAAATCTCTTGAAAAAATGTGGAATAGAATTAAATTTCTCAGAGATAATCCAGATATGAAACAAGTATTTCTTGATTTCTATGATTATTATTATCCCGAATGTAATTCATATTCACGAAATCCAGCAGTGAATAAAATGAAACCAAAGAAAAATGAATATATATTAGATATGATAGATAAATTAATGGAAAATAAAAAAACATATATGAGTAAATACGAAGACCAAATAGAGTATTATAAAAAAAATAAAATTACGTGTTAAAAAAATAAATGTTGGTGTTGTAAGCATGTAGACAATGGAATAGAAAAAGTAGTGAGCTGTAAGTTCGATTGCGATGGCATGTGTGTCTCCTCTCTCCACACACATGAGTCTGGGGATCCCTAGGCATTAGACTAAGATGCACTAGAGCTCTCGTTTGTCAAGTCTTTTGTAACCCACCATAGGTGAAGATAGTGAGACCGTTAGATCCACACCAAAAACCATGAAACAAGAGAATAAAATTACCTTAATTTACGAAGATTAGGCCAAGGCTAGACCAGTCTAAGGCTGAACTCCTGTTACAGAATTCAACAATCTAATATCAAAATATAATGAGGTTGTTAGAAACTATAAAATTTCAATTTTTTTTATTTATTTATTTATATATATATGATACACGGTGGTTATTATTATACTGACCCAATTGAACATCGAGAACTAGAAAAAACTATTACATCAAAAAGTAATTTTTTTAATAATCTTCATGAAAATACTATAGTGAGAAATAATATAGATTTACATCGTCTATTAGAACATATATCTACAAAAGTAAGAAACGGAAATATTTCAATAACAACTATTTTTGATTTATATCAAGAATATTTTGTACCTATATTTCATTTTAGAGAAATAATTAATGAAAAATGTATTGTGTTTGATTTTAGCGGTAATATTATTTTTTCACCACAACTTGATGCATATTTAAATGAAAATATATCAAAAAAAAAAAAAAAAATATTAACAACTAATTTGAATATATATAATTTATTAAATGATAATGGAGTTATTAAACTAAAATATAAAGGTAAGAAATCTATTTCTGAATTAAATAGCGATGAAACACAACAATTTAGAATAACCCTTGAAAATTATAAGAATTATATACGAATAACAAAATTTACAGATATTCTTCTTGATTTAGATCTAGATGGAATTATTGATGGAACTATTACTGAACCAAACTTTAGTATTAAACAAAAAATACATTTACATATATTTAAAACATTAATATGGAATTATAATTTTCTTAAAAATTTTAGAAAAATAGTAAAAAAATCAAATGAAAGTTTAGAAAACATATGTAAAATATTTTATAATGATCTTGATGAACCAACATTGAGACCTAATATAATAAGTACCTTAATTGAAACAAATACTATTCATAAATTTTTTCAACTAATATATGATCCTGCTATAAATGATATATTACGCACAAAAAATATTAGAAGATTAGAAGAAATAATAACAGACCCATTAATTAATAAAATATCACATTATTGTTCAATGATACAATTAGATGAAGTATTTACTATTGTTAAACAATTTAATTATAATAAATTAATAAGTGACTATATCGAAAAAATAATATATAATTATAATAAATCATTTGAAAATTATGATAAATTTATGTTAGATAATATTATTATTTTAACAGAAAATAAAAAGGAAAATAAAAAGTTAGCAGATATTTATGATAAAATATACCTTCAACTATTAGAATATGTTAGAATAATTCTGAATTTATCAAATGATAATTTTATAATTTTAAAAAATGATTTTCAAAAATATGTTGCAATGTTTTTTAAAAGAGGTTTTGAATTTCAGGAAAATGAAGGAATCAAAGAAAAAACATTAATTGAAAAAATAATAAAATTACTTACTATTTTCAATTTGTTATTTTTCTTATTTAATAAGGGAAATATTTATGGAGCTATTATTAATATTAAAGAATTAAATATTAATGAATTATGTAAGAATAATAAATCATTTGATGAAAATATAAAAATAATAATTGAAAATATGATAGAGAATAATCATAAAGAAATCACATTTAATGATTTTTTTAAAAATCCTAATGCTGCTGCTAGTGATACTGGTGCAGCGGCAGCTAGTGGTGATACTGGTGCAGCGGCAGCTAGTGGTGATACTGGTGCAGCGGCAGCTAGTGGTGATACTGGTGCAGCGGCAGCTAGTGGTGATACTGGTGCAGCGGCAGCTAGTGGTGATGCAGGCGCTGCTGCTAAAAAAAGTAGTAAAAAAAAGACTCCTACTCAGCAACAAATAAAAGTTACAAATGATAAATCGTTAGAAAAATTTAAAGCTCTAAGTGTTATTATTAATGATAGTTTTAATTTTGATAAAATTGATGCATTTTTAGATAATTTAGATAAAATGGTTAAAATATATAATTATAATCTTTTATTTAAAAAATTCATAATTAAAAATTTAGAAAAAATAAAAGATTCTTCTATATTTATTGCAGAAATAAAAGATCAATATTTATCTAAATTATGTACAAAATTAGTTAAAATTGAAAGATACGAATTAAAATTTTGTGATAATATAAATAACTTAATTTATAAAAAAATAAAAAAAATGAATGAAGGAATAGTAGATGAATCATTATTTGATGCGATTAATTTAGAAAAAATATTAGAATATATGAATATTTTTGATAACGATTATAAATTTGGTGAAACATATAATACTACTTCCAAAAAGTTTACATATACTTTAAATGAGGAAATAGATAAAATAAATACAATAATTATAAAACCACTTGAAGAATATAAAGTTGAATTTTTAAATGAATTAATGGAATTGCTTATAAAAATAAATGTTGGAAACGAATCAACTAGAAATAATTTTTTAAATGGTTTTGGTACACATATCATATGCATATATATGTATAATTATATCAATAATAATGTTTTAAAATTTGAAAATAAAATTAATGTATTTAATACATTGTTAGAAAGTAATATAGTTTATAATACGTCAGACGATATATTAAATGAAGTGCAAGATGATAAAGAATTTACAGATTTAAATACAGAACTCGATAATATAACGCGAAATTCATTAATAAAAAAAGATTTAAATGCATTATATACAAATGAACTTGGACTACAAATGGAAGGAGTTAGAGGGATGAAAATGATTAAAAATCTATTTATGAATATTAATCGATTAATACCAAATCATAAAATATTTTTTTCAAGTAATATATCTAAACAATTATATTATATTTTAAATAAATATTATATCAACAAAAATGTTTATGTTGGAGAAAAGTATATACGAATAAATGGTGTGGTTCCTGATTGTTTAGAAACAACATTTAGAGATTTTATAAATGCGTTAGTATTTGATGATGGAAATTTAAAAAAAATATTAAACCATCCAAATTTAAATTTATTAGATTCAGTTAAAAATTTTTATTCAACATATGATACAGTGAATAAACAAAGACAAAATGATATTAAATGTCATAAAGATTGGATTAAAATTATTTATGATGATGTTAGATCATTATTACAACAAAAATATGAACATGCAAATGAAATGTGGTATAATTCTATTACTAGACCTACTGCAGCAGGTTCTGAATTTTTCGATATTAAATCAAATTTTATAACATTTACGTTAGTTATACATATATTATTATTCGGTATTGATTCAGTAAATGATTTACTTATAAAGATGGGTGGATCAAGAATACCAGAATTATATGAAAAACAAAATATTAAAGCCTTTTGTATACAAAAATTACGAAACCTACTTTTTACTTTTAAAGTATATGAACCAACAGTTGAGATTGGCAATGATACCGATGTTACATTAACTATAACATTTAATTCATATAAATTTTATGCATATATTGGACACGGATATATGGAAAGTAAGGATGAAAGTAAAGTTTCTGAACATATGATTATAAGAATTTTAAATGTAGCATATTTTAATTTATATAGATACATGAATTTTGATTATTTATATATTCCTGTTAATGATATTTTATTAAATTTAATTAACACGTCTGATATTTTTAATAATCAGTTAAAAATATCAGAAAACGGGATTGACAGTTATTATACATTTATTCCTACTAATATTGATGTTACTACTCTTATAAATAATCCTAGGGTAGATCAATTATTAAGTATTATTAATAATTTATTGGTTGATCAAAATAGTATTGAAACAACAAAAACCCTATATCGTACATTTTATTTGACGACATTGAAACAACGCTCGGTATTTGTTGATTACGTAATAATGATAATTCATATATATATTCAAAAATTAAATCTATTTTTTGAAAAATCTATACAAGATATTTCTGCTGCTGATATAACACACGTACATAAATTAATATCATTCATGAACGAATTTGATACATTAATTGATATATTTAATATGACAAATCTTATTAATATTATTTTTATAGTAAAAAATATTGTGAATGATTATACTACCTTCCAACTGGATCAAACAAACCTTGAGATGAATATGTATACTTTATTAAGTATATTATTCTTATGTAAGAGAAGTTTAAAAAAAATAGTTCTTACTGATAAATTAAAAACAATATTAAATTTTATTAATAAAAATTTATATTCAGATAAAACTTTATATTTTATAAGTTATTTTTATATATTATTTATAAAAAATATATTTGATTTATTTACAAATAAAACAGATGAAGCCAATAAAGTATTATTTTTACAGAATATAGTAATATCAACTAATAATATAAAAATATTATATTCTGTTTTACAATATTTTTATTTAATAAAAAATATAGCTGGTCCATATAAAAATATATTTGATAATTTTATAACCATAATAAATAAAATGACTATAACTGATTTAGGTGAAAATCTTAATACAACACAAATATCATTTGATACATTAAATAATATTGAATCAATATTAGAAACATACTTTAAAAGTCAAATAGTTAATCATGATTATGAAATTAAATTTCATAATTTTAATTATGACAGTATTTATCCTAAAGTCAATATAGATGATAATTCACTACATGCTATTTTTGATATACGACCTAGTCGTATAACAGACAAGTATAGAATTACATTTGAAAAATATAAAATAAAATATTATGATTATCTAATATCAATAATTGAAAGTATTAATAATAATTTATTTACATATGTAAATGATATTAAAAAAGAAGATTTAATTAAATTGTTAAACAATTTAAAAAAAGACATTTGTCAATATAGAGATTTAGTAGTTTTAAAACATTTTTTTAAAATACCTAATAATCCTGCTAGTCCAAGTCCATGTAATTTTGGTAAGAATAATTATCCGTTTTTATTATACCTATTAATAAGTATTATTATGGATAATTGTAATAATGAATATATTCAGACTAAAATTAAAAAAAAAAAATTAACAAAAAGCGATTCATTAATTTACAAAGATTTTCTATCAGAACAAGATTATAACAAATATATAAGTAATCATGGTGAAATAGATGATTTAGATAATAATGTATTAATAGATCAAAATATTTTACAACGATTTAAAAAAAGGCTGATGGAAAATAATAAAAATACTTTATATGAACGAATAATTATTGATTTAGTAACTGATAAATTGAAGGAAGCTTCTGTTGAGCACCAGAAACTTCCTACTGCTGCTGGTGTAGATGATGTTGGCGAAGCTGTTGTTGAAGATGCTGCTATTCCACCTGGTCCACCTGTTGCTGGTCCACCTGTTGCTGGTCCACCTGTTGCTGCTGGTCCACCTGTTGCTGCTGGTCCACCTGTTGCTGCTGGTCCACCTGTTGCTGCTGGTCCACCTGTTCCACCTGTTCCACCTGTTCCACCTGGTCCACCTGTTGCTGCTGGTCCACCTGTTGCTGCTGGTCCACCTGTTGCTGCTGGTCCACCTGTTGATGTTGTTCCACTTGTTGCTGCTGGTCTACTTACACCACATCCTAGCCAACCAGTTAGAGTGTACCCAACTAAAATAACTCAAGTAGGTGGATATCGTAATAAATATCTAAAATACAAAAATAAATATTTGGAATTAAAATATAAATTGACACATAAAAATTGAAAATATTAAATATTTATTTTAATAGTTATGAATAAAATTATTATTGTATTAAAATGAATATTAGGAGATATGTTGCTGATCATAAACTGTGTCCTACGTATTATACATACGTCATCATTAAAGATTTTCCAGAATCAATTGATAGAAACAATATAAATACATATTACAAGGATGAAGGGATTATTCATAATGATAACGATGGTGAATTAGATATTTTTAAATTTGTGGAAACATTCACAAATTTAATTAATATTGGTGATATACTTGAAATAAATAATAAGTTCTATATGTATTATTTTAAATTAATCGAGCTTCCAAATTGTATTTAATTGACAAAATTACCACAACCACCTTAACCAACTAACCCTTAACCGACTATAGGTGTTATAACACCTACGGCAGTTAAGACTCCTTTTACTTTTGATATTTTTTCTGGTCGTTTAAAGGATAGGTTGTGAATTATTTATTATAAATAATTCCAAGCTTTAAAAATTAATATTTTTGTTAAAAATATTAATTTTTTCAGGTGTTAAACACCAATAAACTATTTAACGGATAACTTTAGATGGAATAATGTTTATTTGAATTCAACATTATAAAAAAATATAGGTCTTAAATAATTTACTTTTGTATCAGGTATTTTTGTTTCAGTTAGATCTTCAAAGTTTTTACCATCTAACAATTCTAAAATAAAATTTAAAGAATACATTCCACATTCTGAATTACCGTATTGATGTCTAGTTTTATTATGTGAACAATTAATCTTAATATTAAATTTATCTTCTGCATATTTTCCAAATCGTCTCAATAATTTTCTTGCTCTTTCTTCTGGTTCAATTCCATATGAATCAAAATAATACATTTTGCCATTTTTTACATCCATATAACCAGAAACCCAGTGTGATCCAGATTGCCAATGTTCATCTAAATTAAAAACAATTCCAAATTTAGTTATACCTTTATTTATATAATCATCTATATTAATATCTTTTATTCCCAATACTGGTAATGAATCAAAATCCATTGGAACCGCACCTAAAAATTTAAAATCTTTATGTACACGTTCATATTGTTCCATTACTTCATTTAAATGTGTAGTATTTAACCATTCAAATTTACCCATAGGACCCTGTGGTCTATATGTAAATTTTGTTAATTCATTCCTCATTATTTCATTCATCTTATCAACAAAATCTTGTTGTGTCCAACAATATTGTGTATCACATACATTATTATATCTATCTTGAAATTGTTTTAATAAATATTTTTTATATTTTTTTGGATTTAATGTTTCTAATTTGGGTGATAATTTAATCTTTTTATTATTTGTTGAATTATATGCTTTTGCCATTTCAATTAATATTGGTAGATCAATACATGATCCAGTATTAAATTTAATAGATGGTGCACATTTATAATCTTTTTTATCTTTTGGTTTAATTGTTTCAGTATCAACTGATTCTATATCAACTGATTCTTTATCAATTGATTCTTTATCAACTGATTCTTTATAAACTGATTCTTTATCAACTGATTCTTTATCAACATTATTATCAACATTTACTGTCATATAAATAATATAAATTATGATTTAAATTTTTCATTGATATAAGATTTAAATTCACCAATAAATTTATCATACGATTCCTTTCTATTTGGAGATCTAATTATATAATAATTTCCATCTTTGTATACACCGTGACATTTTATATCGACATCAATAAGTAGATTATCTAATGATTTATAATATGGTTTTTTATTGACATAAACTTTATCCAGAATGAATTTATTTATTTTATCATTTTGATCAAAAAATATATTATTTAATACATTTCTATCTTTTTTTAAAAACGGATAATAATCAATTAAAGATTCTATAATACGTAGCTTTTCATTATCCGTCAATAACCCTTTATCTTTTTTATATTTTTCCAAATTTGTTAAAGGATATATTGTATCATTATTATTTGTCATTTATTGTTAATAATTACATATATTTAGAATATAATGATAAATAAAAAAATAATCAAATTTTTATTTATAATTTAATAACCTCTAATATTAATTGGGGTTTAATACCTTGGAAATCAATAAAATCTTTAATTTTTGGATTATTAGATTTTTTAAATTGAATGCTTAACCAATCTAATTTTGAAATAACTTTATCTTTAATTAATAATGATGAATTTCCATCTTTATCAATTATTATACTTGGATTTGTTCTGTCAATATTTAGAAAAAATACATATATATTTTCGAGATCAAATAAGGGTACTTGTTCGGAAGTATATGAAGATTCACCCGAATATTTATTTTCAGTAAAACCCAAATATTTTCCAAATGAATTTTCATCACATATAATATCAAAATTTATATCTTTAGTATTAGTAATTTCTATGAAACCATTATCATTCAATGTTAATTTAATATTAATATCCTCTAAATTAGCAGTTACTCCATCAAGTATATCATCTAAAGAATAATAATCTTCATCTAATGCAATATCTCTTATTTCAGATCCACATACAAATTTAAGTTGATTACATTTATTTGTGATATGAGGTGTTAAATTAATTTTATTAAGAACTTTAATATCATTAATTTTAATATTAGTATAATTTTTTTTATCACGTTCATTAAAATCTATCATATAATCAGCATAATATTGTTCATCTGTTTCAGTTGATGTTAAATCAATATTTATTATTTCATTATTTTTATTTTCATTATTTGTAATAGATGATTTTTTATCGTCTGTAAAACTTACTTTCTTTTTATTTTTTATATTAGATTTTTGTATATCATTAGATTTTTGTATATCATTAGATTTTTGTATATTATTAGATTTTTTTATGTTATTAGACTTTTTTATATTAGTATATTCTTCTGAAGAAGAATATGATGAAGTATCATCATTATTGTCATTATCATTATCACTATTATTATCATTATTATCATTATTATCATTATCATTATTATCATTATTATCACTATTATCGTTATTATCTTCGTTATCACTATTATTAGATAATTTTTCATTAGTTTTTAATTTTGATTTTGATGATTGTTTAGTTTGTTTAGTTTGTTTAGTTTGTTTAGTTTGTTTAGTTTGTTTTTTATTTTTAAAGTCATGAATCATTTTTAATAGTTTTTCAGTTCTATTCTTTTTATTACCATCACTATCATCTTTATTATCATTTTCATTATCTGATGCATTTATATTTGATAATTTAATATCACTGTTTAATAATTCTTTTCTTAATTTATCTTCTATTTCTTCAAAAGTCATATGTAATAATGCTTGATGATCAATTCCAACTGAGCAATCATTGTTACTATTTTGATCGTTTAAATTTGTTCCTCCCCTACCACCCTGCTGAAAATTTTGCCCAGATCTTGGATTACGTTCTTTTTGCATAGATGCTAATCTATGTGATAAATCATTTGTATTTCTAGATAAATCATTTCTATTTAATTGTGGATTGAATTGACCATTTTGTGGATTAAATTGACCATTTTGTGGATTAAATTGACCATTTTGTGGATTAAATTGACCATTTTGTGGATTAAATTGACCATTTTGTGGATTAAATTGACTATTTTGTGGATTGAATTGACCATTTTGTGGATTGAATTGACCATTTTGTGGATTGAATTGACCATTTTGAAATTGTATTTGTTGTGGTTGCATTGGTATTGATGTATTCATTTGCGGATTGACATTTCCTGTAAATTGTGGAGGAAACATTGATGACATTTGTTGCATATTTGTACCGGGGCCGAATGTTGACATACCATATGGATCAAAACCACTATACTCTTGTAAATCATTTGAATATCCTTCCATACCCATACCCATACCATTATTTGAGTCCTCTTTTTTATTAGAACCAGCAAAATTTCTAGTATCATTTCCATCCAATGCAAAATTAATTTCGGGTGGTCTTTGATTTTGATTACCATTAAGATTTGGATTATACATCATTCCACCCATTTGTCCACCCATTTGTCCACCCATTTGTCCACCCATTTGTCCACCCATTTGTCCACCCATTTGTCCACCCATTTGACCACCCATTCCATCCATTCCACCCATGTTCATATTGCCGCTAAAACCGTCATAATCACTTTGTCGCATTAACATTCGTCTTTCTAATTCATTTGTTATAGACTTTTTATCTGAAAATTGCATTGAATCATTCATATTACCAAAAAACATTTTATCACCAACTGAACCATCAGCTCTAATATATCCACCAGATTTTTCCAGTGGTGCAAATGAAGCAAAACCACCGGCATCAGCTACAGTACCATAACCATCATTTTTTTGTTTAGGTTGACGCTGTTGTTTTTGTTTTTCAGGACGAATATTTTGAGGTTCTCTTGATTTTTTTCTATATTCTTCTATTGCAATTTTTAAACAATCAGTATTTAATTTTTTAATTACTTCTTTTTTATCTCCTTGTAAATTTTTAGATCCTTTTAATGCACTTGCCATTTTTTTCTTTAACCATATTTTACAATATTCTAAAGCTTCGGCAGTATTACCAAAATCTTCTACAAGTGTAGCAAATTTTTCACTCAATTTAGTTAGATTCTTATCCGAATATAAATGTGATATAAGATCTTCCATTATAAAATTATAATGCAATATTTTTTTAATATTATTCCGCAAGTTATAATATTAAAAAAATATAATGCAATATTTTTTAATATTATTCAGCAAGTTATAATATTTCGCATAAATGAATTAATTATAATATAATTAAATATTATAATGAATAATTATCAAGGTGTATCTTCTACACAGATGTCAATAAATAAAAGTGGTCAAAATAATTTTAATACTGCATATCAGCAAAATCAACAATTTATTCCAGCGCAAGAATATACAAATAATGGCCAATTAATACACAATAATGTTGAATCAAATATGTTAAATGAAAATTATATAGATTACACGATTCATGTTGATTCTACAGATAGAAATACTTCAGTATATCCAAATCCATATAGTTTTGTATTAACATTTGGTGGAGCTGGTCCGGGAAAAAATAAATATTTTGATTCACATGGAAATTTACATGTTAATGATTATGTTGGGGCTCCAGATCCAATTATAGATAAAAAATTTAGAAATGTAAAAAATGTGATATTAGATAAAATTTTTTTTCCACGTTATATTGGTTTTGAACGTACAGGAACTCCAGGTAATTATGATTATTCTGGTAATGTTACATTAGCTTCAAGATATAGATATGTTGTTGTAAGAATTAAAGAATTAGATAATAATCGTATGTTTTCAACTAATAATTTTGTAAGAGATGATTCTTTTGTAATGTATAATGATAAAACATTAGGTGAAGCAAATGTTGGTATTTGGATTGCATCTCCATATAAAAGATTCTACCTTCGTTCTGCATTAAAAAATATAGATAAATTTACAATTGAAATTGTTGATCCCAAAGGAAATTTAATTGTACCAACATATGATGATAGTGGTACAAATGTTCCAATACCAGCAAATGATTTAAAAAATGAAAATCATCGTGATCAATTTGAATTTCAAATTCATTTTATCTTAACTGTATTAGAAAATGAACTAAATACTAAACCTAATTATAGATAAAAAATAAAATTTATAACAAAGGAATAGGAATAACACGATCAATAATATAGACATTCGCATCCAATTTACGGGGAATTCCATCTTCATCAACACCAACTTTACCAATAGGATATAACATTTCAAAATCATATACAACTAATGTATCTGGATTATACCAATAATATTGTGGATTCGAATACTTTTCTTCATTTCCATTTTTTTCAATTATTTTAACAGCAGAAATTTTAATTGCTTTAATTCTTACAATATTTGAATTTGTTGCATTTAAACCATTATCAATTCTTAAATCATCATATATATCTTGTTTATATGCTGGGCCAATTTGATCCTCGAATAATGATGGTTCATCAAACTTAAAACATTTATAATCATGTTGAATTAAATTATGAGCTCGATATAATTCACAATCTATTGCAGCTTCTTTAATTGCATCCTCAAAAGATTGTAACAAACCCTGTTTACTTCTAGCAACATTTTCTACAATTTGATCAGCAGTTTCTTTTTTCTTTCTATCACTTTTTAATGTTTTATATCTAAATACATCAACATGACGCTCTTTCATTGGTAGATCTTTATGTGAACACAAACGAATTGCACGACCAATCATTTGTTCAATTCTTACTTCGTTCCAATAGGGTTCCATAATATGTACTTGACGTGTGTTATATAAAGATAAACCTTCAGCGCCAGCAGGAGAAATCATGATAATCTTACATACTTTACCATATTTATTTTCAGGTACATTAAATTGTTTAATATTTTTACCACGCTGTTCAACATCAATACCACCATGATATTCCATATATCTAAAATCATCAACACCTGAATTTACATCTTTAAAAGCTGAAAATCCAAAATATTTTAAATATATTTTAAAAATTTGTAATCCCTCCATTAACACATAATTTGAATAAACAAGAACTGGTCCAGGTGATCTTAAAATATTCAATATCATTATAATCATCTTTGCTGATGAATTATGTAAAGCTGAATATAATGATGATTTTTCTTTTTCTTTTTCATTAAATTCATTAATATTATACGAATATTGCTCTCTAATTTTTTTAATATCTTCTGCCAATGTATAATTCTTTTTTTTATCTGCAACATATTTTTCATTAAGATAAGAATCAAATGAATCAGCAAAATTTTGAGTGGCAGCTAAATATTGGTCAGTTGTTTTTGCTTTATCATTTTTTTCATCTTCAATTTCAAAACCTTTACCTCTATCTATAGCTTCAGCTATCTTGAAATTCTTAGGTCTTGGCCTAGTTTCACCATTTAAACCTTGAGCCATAAGTGGAAAAACAAAATTAGCAGCTTGTCTTGTATAAGTCATATATGTTTCTGAATTTTTACTTTTTTTCATAATTTGTTCTTCTAATTTTTCATAAAAATCATATATTTCCTCTTGATATTTAGACATTTGAACATCAACATAATCGATTTTTTTAGTTGCGAACACATCGGGTGTAGCTCCTACATAATATGAAACTAAACCAAGAATTCTTCTTTGAAAATTATTTTTTTTAGTTGGATCCAATCTCTCAAAACTACCACTTGATGCAACATATAATTGATTAAATTGTGCTTCGGATTTTGGAAATATACCTGGACGTAACATATTAAATAATAAGGCTAATTCAAATGGTCTGTTAATTGATGGAGTAGCAGATAATAAAATCAATCTAACTGAATCATTATCTCTTTTATCTTGTATAATATAATCATATATAGATTGTGCTCTCTTGCCAACACCAGATGATATATTTGAATAAACATTTCTAATAAAATTATGCGATTCTTCTATTATATAAAAATTTTTTTTAGCTGAATCAGCATTTTTAACAGCATCCATAAATGTTTTATCAGCATTTGGTGCATCATAAGAAATAAACTTTATATTGTCCATTCTATATTTTTTATCTTCATTTTGCAACCATCTTTCTAATTCACCGATCCAGTTAGGTCTTAATGTTGCTTTTAATAAAATAAAAACATTCCATCCGGGAGTTGAATTATATAATACATTATATAAATTTATAGCAGATGCTGTCTTACCTGCACCAAGACCATGATATATTAATAAATCTTTATAGGGACCATTATAATCAAGAATTGTACTAATAAATAATTGATATTGTTTAAATCCTTCTTTTTGTTTTTCTCTACATGCATCAAAATCTGGATCTCTTTTAACTTCTGGTAATTTATATTTTGCAAAGTTAGCTAAAATCCATGTTGGAAATAATCTGCCATTTATTTTAAAATCTATGTATTTTTTATTTTTATATGCCATTAATAAATTAATTCAATAAAAAATTAATTGAATAATACAAATTTGTATATTCAAATTTTATATTTAAAAATGTATTTACACTATTAATTAATTTAGAATGAATATTATCAATACGCAGAGTAAAGTATTTGAAATGGTTAATCAAATAATTGAATCAAGTAGATTTAATCTAGATGCAAAAGTTCTAGATGAAACATATTTAGATCAAATAACTAATTTTGTTAATGAAAATTATAATGATAATAAAATTATTGTTATAAAATATACACCCGAATTAATTAAATATTATTTAATAGATTCTATACCTATATTTTTTTATTCAAAAAATAATAATAAAATCATTGCATTAATAGTTGGAAAAGTCAGAAATGTTAATTATAAAAATAGTATATACGGTGCAATTGAAGTTAATTTTTTTTGCATTATTAAACCATTTAGACATATGGATTTACCTAAATTATTAAAATCATATTTAATAAGAGAATGTATTAATAAATATGGAAATGATATACATTTTTCATATTATACAACATCAAATAAAATTAATGCATCTATTATGTGTAAAAAAAAATATTATAACCGTTGTATTAATTTTGATAATATAAAAAATGGTGTAATTTTATCAGATAAAAAATCATCATCAATATATAAAAAATTATATTCAAAATTCATTTATCCTGAAAATTTTAAAAATTATACTATAATCAATTTTAATAAATATGATAATAAATTAACTGAAAATGAAATTGATTCAATTATTGAAAAAATAGAATCATATCAAAATATTAATTTTGATTTTTATGAAATAGTAAATAAAAAAATATTAATTGACATTTTAGAATCATCGGTTTTTGAAAAATTTTTAATTAAAAATAATGATGAAATAATAGCCTTTATTATATTCTACAAAATGGAACAATATAATAATAATGTGAATAAATCAATAAGAAGTTTATATTTATATTATCATTATGTTAATGATACAAAAAATAATATAAAATATTATTTAGAATTAATTGGTGAATATATGAAAAATAATAATATTTGTGACCTATATGCAACATTAATTTTTGATAATAATTCAACTCCAGAAAGATTTTTTGAAGGATCAATATTAAACTATTATTTATGGAATGCTACTATGGAAAATATAAATGAAAATAAAATGAATTTGTTATTAATTTAATCTTCTACTAAATAAATTTCATCAATTTCATCTACTTTTAAATTTTGATTTCGTAATTTTTGTAGTGCATTCTTTGCAGCATATTTTGCACCAGTAGCTTTAGATGATCCTACACCAACACCTATTAAATTATTATCGGGACTATATGCACCCATTTTAAATTTCTTTTTTTGATTATCTTCAAATTCTTCAATCAGTTTATAATGTGGTGTAGTTTTATATCCCAAATCATGAAAATGTTGCATCAACAATTCTTTATAATTGTCATCGGCATTTATAAGGTTTGCAAAATCTATTTTTTTATCTATTAATTCTTCTAAAAATTTTTTACAATTTTCAAAAGTAGTTTCCAAGCTTAATGCGCCTATAAATGCTTCAAAGACATCTTCTAAAATTGACATATTATTATTTCTACCTCCTGCCAATTCAATATTTCTCGCTATAACTATAAACTTATCCAGACCTAACTCACGTGCTAAATAATTTAAAGTTGATCCTTTTTCAAGTTTTATTCTAACAATTGTTAAAAAACCTTGATCCTTACCTTGATAACGTTTGAATAAATAATTTGCTAATACATGGTGGATAACAGCATCACCTAAAAACTCCAATGTTTCATAACATTTATCCTGTAATGGTATGCATTTTTTAATTAGTTTTGAATCAATAGGAACTACTTCTTTTAAAGTTTTGATTGTTTTTTCATTTAATTCAATTGTTTTAAGATATGATTTATGAATCATTGCTATTTGAAAATTATCTAAATTCATCACTTTATGAATAAAATTATATTTTTTAAATATCGACTCAATATCAGTTTTTGATATTAAAATGTTCTTTTCATTTAAAACATATTTTTCATATTCTGAATTTTCTAGCATTTAATTTATATTTAGTAATGATTATATCTTTCTATGTGTATATAAATCAAATTTTATTAATAAGTTTTATTATTCTCTATTTGTATCTGTATTTTCTTGTTGTTGTGTTTCCGGCTCATCTTCTATATTATCTTCTATATCTTCTCTGACACCAACTATAGTTTCCAATTTAAGATTCTTAGGATTTCTAATTTCATTACCAGAAAAATTACCAAATACAAATGTTATATCAGATAGTTTTTTATCTTTAGATGGATCGTATTGAAAAAATGATCTCTTATTCTTAGTTCGTCTCTCTTCATATCTTAACAATAATTCTCTATCTGGGTGAATTCCACTACCAATACATTCAACAACAAAATCTTCAAATAATGTTGGATCAAATATTGATTTTTTATTTATTGTTAGATATTCATTCTTAACTTTAATTAAATGCGATATCAATGTCATATATACATTTGTCATTCCTTTATCACCATTAGTTCTATATTTCATTGTTAGAATTTGTAAATATAGATTTGTTAAACTAAATGTACCAATAATTACTTCTCCTTCCATTTTTTTATTTCCTTGTGATGTAAATTCATAAGCAGTAACTGCTTTATAAGGCAAACATTTGCCGTTGTGTGAATATATCGTGGCAATTAGATCATCCTCCAATAGAAGCTCAACCGAATATCCTGTAAACTGGAAAAATGGAAAGTATTCTTTATGAGTTATTTTTTTGTCAGGTAATGCTTTCTTTAGTGCATCCATAAGATCATCAAAATCTGTTTTATAATTAATTGATATAAATTCATAAAATGGTATGCCAATATTTTTTATATTTTTATTTTTAGTTTTTGATTCCATAACAAAATAATTATAAGCATAAAAACCAATATTGATAATAGATTTACGGTTAACAATAAATTTATTTATAACAGATGCTGCCATATCAAGATCAGATGTAGTATCAATAATTTGAATTGGTTTTTCAATTACTGGAAATGGATAATATTTTTGCAAAAGAATCATTCTTTTTACAGATTTTTCAATTCTCCAATAACTTCCCAATGGATCTGTAATCATACGTAAATAATCAATTACCATAAAATGTGGATGGATGTAATTAATTCCTTCAATTTCAATGAATGGCATACGATTATAAATATTCTTTGGTACATATGTTATATCACAATATAACTGAAAATTAACAAATATGTTATATGTATCTTTGTGTTTTCCTTCTCTACCCGATACACGTTTATGACCGGCATCTGATAAAGCATTACATAGATCAATTAAATCTTCAATTGGCTGCGGCGAATAAAAATCAACATCTGGTGTTTGATAGGCTTGATAAATTGCATCCGCTTTATTTTTAGCTTCCACCAATTTATTCAATGCATATCCGCCATATACTTTACGTTTATTCTTCTTAATAAAATCTAATATAAAATTAGTAACATCAACTCGTTCATTTTTCGTAGGTTCATACATTTCTAATTGTTTATGTTCAATACGTTCATTTATTTTACTAATATTATCACCTAAAAGTTTGATGTCAGTATCAGTGTACAACGACATTTAATTATATATATTAATATCTATTTTAATTTAAATGTATAATAAATAAAATTTCATTTTTTTTTATTTATTAATTTTCAAATCGATTAAGGATAAAAAAATTAATTTTTTTTTATTTATTAATTTTCAAATCGATTAAGGATAAAAAAATTAATTTTTTTTTATTTATTAATTTTCAAATCGATTAAATCCATTACGGATAAAAAATTTGAAAAAATATATTTAAAACTTATATTGATTTAAATATATTAAAATATATAAAATATAATGAACTCCCTATCAGAACAATATCTATCAGAATTAACATTTGATAATTTTTCTTATAATCGTGAATATATTCGTAATCAAAAATTTATTATGTTAAATGAATGTTATCTACAACCAGATATTGTTAATCTTGTTGTTGAGGCGGATAAACAAATTAAGCGTTTAGAAACTGTTAAAACTATAGATCAAATTATTAATTGTTTACCTGTTTCCCAACTTGTTGAATTAGGTTTATTTGAATTTACGATTAATTATGTAAAAACACAAGATCTAACAGCAAAGGATATTGAAATTATCTATGCTGATAAATTATATGAATTATTACTTAATCTTGATATGGAAAATAAAGAAATAAATAATCGAACATTGTTACCTTCTATTCTTCGGGGAGAAATTAATCCACAAACTATTGCATTTCTAAATATGCAAGATTTGCATCCTAAAAATTGGAAACATCTCGTTGATAAAAATAATTTGCGAGATAAAATTCTATATACAGTCAATACAACCGATGAATTTAAATGTGGACGATGCGGTGAGAAAAAACATACATATTATATCACACAAACACGATCTGCCGATGAACCAGCTACTGTATTTTATACATGTATTAATTGTTTTAAGACATTTACAAAATCCATGTAAAAAAATAAATAATTTTTTTATCTTGATTTTTTACAAAATGTAATGTAAAAAAATAAATAATTTTTTTATCTTGATTTTTTACAAAATGTAATGTAAAAAAATAAATAATTTTTTATTATCTTTATTAAATTCATTTTCTCGATTATTATGTTGCACCTGTTTATCTACAATTACAAGTGGTGGTAAAGTTTGATTATTAGATAATTTGGAACGTTCTTCCGTTACATAGAAGTTGATATTTCTTGATATATCAAAATCCTATCAAAATCTATTTTATTTCAGATATATGAATCATATCTGTTACGTCAATCTATGACGGGGGTAACTCCCATTAAAAATT
>Ga0164295_10001271_pt1 | contig 20936 bp, 14 predicted proteins | sample GEODES006metaG_FD_111798 | JGI IMG/M metagenome (GOLD analysis project Ga0164295, IMG submission 111798) | Oligotrophic lake water microbial communities from Sparkling Lake, Wisconsin, USA - GEODES006 metaG | ecosystem: Environmental > Aquatic > Freshwater > Lake | place: USA: Sparkling Lake... | reverse complement strand
GATTGAAGCCAGCTTGATTGAAGCCAGCGCCGCGAGCACTCCGCGTTCGATCGCGCCGAGCCCGCTCCCCGGCTTGTAGAGCTGCTTCGAGTCGGCCCACAGCGGCTGTCTCGAGCCCGCCGCCGCACCGATCTCGGCCGCCGTGCGCGCGAGGCGGTCGGCGGCTTTGTCCGCGTCGGGCAGGCGCCAGGCCGAGGCCGCCACGACCAACGGGCCGAGGTTCGGGCCGTAGCCCGCCTCGTCGGTGCCGATGAGGAGCGTCATGCCGGCTCCACGGCCCCCGGCGGCGGCCCCCCGGTGGGGAACTGCCGGCAGTATTCATAGATCGCGACCGCGGTCGACGTCGCGGCGTTGAGGCTGTGGGGCAGTCCGGCCATCGGAATCTCGGCGACCCGGTCGAGCCGCTCGAGGATCTCCTCTTCGAGGCCGAGCCGCTCGTTGCCGATGACGAGGACCGTTCGCGACACGAACGGAAAGGCGAACAGCGTCTCCGACCCGGTCGTCTGCTCGAGCCCGACCAGTTGCCAGCCCTCACGCTTCAGCCGGTCGAGAACGGGCCCAAGGCTGCGGTGGACCTCGAGCTCGACCGAATCGGCGCCGTCGCGGGCGATCTTGTCGTCGAGGCGGGCGGCGCCGCAGGCGATCACCCGGCGGATGCCAAAGCAGCCGCAGGTCCGTACGATGTGGGAGAGATTGACGTGGCTGCGCATCGGGGCGCAGGCGACGACGAGCTCGCGCGGCACCGCGAAGGTGTCGGGGGCCTTGTGGCGGAGATGGACGAACCTGGAGGTGGCCATGGCGGAACGGTGTGCGGTGGGGATGATGGGCTCGTGGGGGCGATTGTCGCGGCGCGGGGCCTGGCTGGGAACCGTGCTTCTCCTGGCGGGGGTGCTGGCGGGCCAGTCCCAGGCCCAGGCGCCGGTCCAGACAACGGCCCAGACACCGGGAAAGGCGAGCGTCCGGCTGGTCGACCACGCCGGGCTCGAGGCCGAGATTGCCCGGCACACCGGTAAGGTGGTCGTTGTCGACTTTTGGAGCACCTCCTGCCCGCCGTGTGTGAAGGAGTTCCCGAGACTCGTCGCCCTCAAGAAAATCCATGGTGAAAGGATCGCCTGCATTTCGTTCTCCCTCGACTACGAGGGGATCGATTCCCCGGAGGAGCTCCTCCCCACCATCGAGAAGTTCCTCGACAAGGTCGGTGCTGGTGACGTCGTCAATCTCCTCTCCACGGAGGAAGCCGATGCGGTCTACCGGAAGCTCGATCTCGTCAGCGTGCCGGCGGTGTACGTCTACGGACCCGACGGAAAGCTCGCGCAGCGGTTTGATGAGGACGACGCCACCAAGCGGCTCAAGCGCCCCTTCACCTACGACGATGTCGAAGGGGTGGTCGGCCGGCTGTTGGGGAAGTGAGGCTGGGTGGGGAAGCGATCGCGGGAGTCAGGATCGGTTTCCGCCGTTCCCCGGGCACAAGATCGACAGGATCGCTTGCCCCGGCCCCGGCTAAAAAATAGTCTGCGGGGATCGGTAGCCCTCATGCCCGGAGCCCGTTGCATGTCCATCGACAAGAGCCGGTCCCCCACCCCGCCGGCCAGCGGCGCCCCGGTCGTCCCGGCCGCGGCCCGGCTCCGCACTCGGGACACGGTGATCCACCCGTTGGCCTTCGGCCGGGAGACGATCGAATCGATCGTCGTCGCCTTCACGCTCGCCCTTCTCTTCCGGGCCTTCGAGGCGGAGGCGTTCGTCATTCCCACAGGCTCCATGGCGCCGGCCCTCATGGGGCGGCACAAGGACCTCGTCTGCACCGCCTGCGGCCGCGATTACCGGGTCGGCTGCAGCGCGGAAGAGGATGATCAATCGCAGAGCTTCCGCGAACAGTTGGCGCAGCTCGAAGGGGACCTTGCCCGGGCCCGCGGGGTGATGGCCGACCAGAACGCCCCCGCTGGCGAACGCGAACAGGCCCGGCGCCGGGTCGAGACGCTTGAGTCCCCACACGGCCAACGCGAGCAGGTCCGCATGCGCCTGGCCAGCAAGCTGATCGGGTCGTCCCGCTGCCCGAACTGCGGCCATGACATGGACCTCCTCACCGTCAATCACAAGGCCTACGATCCGCGCTATCCGTCGTTCAACGGCGACCGGATCCTCGTCAACAAATTCGCCTACGACTACGTCGCGCCCAAGCGCTTTGACGTCGTCGTCTTCCGCTACCCCGAGGATGCGAAGACGAACTACATCAAGCGGCTCATCGGACTGCCGGGGGAGACGGTGTCGATCGCCGGCGGGGATATCTGGACCAGCCGCGATGCGGCCGAGCCGACGATCGCCCGCAAGCCGACGGCCAAGCTCCGTGCCATGCTCCAGTGCGTCCACGATTCCCGGTACGAGTCCGACGAGCTTGCCAAGGCGGGCTGGCCGCTGCGGTGGAGCGACTGGAGCCCGACGGCCGCACCCCGCTGGTCGACCGACGATGGCGGCCGGTCGTGGGCGATCGACGCGGAGGGCGAGGGCCCGGCCACGCTCCGCTACCGCCACTTCATGCCGACGTCGGACGACTGGGAAGAGATCGGGGCCGGCGGCCAGGTCGACGGGGAGCTGTCGCCGCTGCTCATCGACGACTTTCAGCCCTACAACGCGATTCCGACGCGCTCCCATTGGGTGGGGGATCTGGCGGTGGAGACGCGCCTGGAGAGCCGTGGCGACGGTGGCACCGTGATCCTCGATCTTGTCGAGGCGGGGCGACGTCACGAGGCTCGGATCGATCTCTCCGCCGGGAGCGTGGAACTCGTCAGCCCGTTCCTCGTCGGCGCCCGACCGAAGGCGGCGACGAAGCTCCGTGGCCGAGGGAAGTGGACGGTCCTGTTTGCCAACGTCGACGATGAACTCTCCCTGTTCATCGACGGCCGGCGGGTGGAGTTTGACGCGCCGACGGCGTGGGCGACGCCGATCGATGCCGCCGCGGTGGCGAAGCCCGTGAAGGAAGAACCGCGCCCCGGCTCCGATGCGGTCTCCGACCTCACACCGGCCGGCGTGACGGCGATCGGTGCCGCGGTCCGCCTCTCCGAGGTGCGGGTCCTGCGCGACATCTTCTACATCGGGGCTGATGGGATCAGCGCCGTTGGCGGCATGATCGAAAAGCCCCGGCTCGATTTTCCACTCGAGGCCGATCAGTTCTTCGTCCTCGGTGACAACTCGGCGGCGAGCAAGGACAGCCGGCTGTGGCTCGAGGGGCACCACGTCGATCGCAATCTGATCGTCGGCAAAGCCCTGACGATCTTCTGGCCGCACGCCTGGTACCCCGATTGGGCCGTGCCAATCCGCTTCAGGGTGCGGGGAAACCCGGTCGAGTTGCGGTTGCCCTCATGGCCGAACTTCGGCAGGATGGGGCCGGTGCGATAGCCGTCCCTTGGAAAAACTCATCCCTGCCGAGGGGGGATCCCGATGCCGCTGCTGCAGGTCGAAGGCCTCGTGAAGAATTATGGCCGGCGCCGGGTAGTCGACGGTGTCGATTTCCATGTCGAGCAGGGGGAGATCGTCGGTCTTCTCGGGCCCAACGGCGCCGGCAAGACGACGAGCTTCCGCATGACCTGCGGAATGGTGATCCCCGACGCGGGGCGCGTCCTCCTCGATGACGAGGAGATTACCCATTGGCCGATGTTCAAGCGCGCCCGCGACGGTGGCATGGGCTATCTCGCCCAGGAGCAGAGCGTCTTCCGCAAGCTCTCCACCGAGCAAAATCTGCTTGCGATCATGGAGCTGGTGGGAATGACTCGCAAGGAGCGCCGCGACCGCTGCGAGCAGCTCCTCGAGCAGTTCTCGATCCAGCACATCCGCAAGTCGCGGGCCGGGGCGCTCTCCGGCGGCGAGAAGCGGCGGCTCGAGATCGCCCGCTGCCTCGTCACCAACCCGCGGATCATCCTTCTCGACGAGCCGTTCACCGGCATCGATCCGGTCACCATCCACTCGATCCAGAAGATCATCGTCAAGCTCCGTGACGACGGGATCTCGATCCTCATTACCGACCATCGCGAGCGCGAGACGCTTGCCATCACCGATCGCAGCTATGTCATCCGGGCTGGAAAGGTGCTCTGCCACGGCAGCGCCGACGAGGTCCTCAACAACCCCGACGCGAAGAAGTATTACTTCGGCGAGTCGCCGGTCACCTCAGCCCCGCCGATCGGGCCCTCGGGTCAGAGCCTTTTGCCCGCGGCCCAGTCATCGCCCGGCGATCGGGCGGCCTGACGCCGACGATCCTTCACCGCCGGGATCGCCCAGATCGCTCGCGCGTTCCCACGGCGCATCGTGGGACGTGATGGATGCGGCTGGTAGCATGGCCCGCTCCTCCTCAGGAGAGTCTCCCATGCGCTTCCCCGCCGAGCCCTTCTCCGCGAGCCGGTCGCGGCGCCGCTTCCTCACCACCACCTCGCTTGCCGCTGCCGCCGTCTGGGCGTCGCGGGCCGAGGGGCGCGTGCTTGCCAATCCGTCGTTCTCCGCCGATCCGTTCGCGCTCGGCATCGCCAGTGGCGAGCCGACGCCGACTGGCGTGGTCCTTTGGACGCGTCTGGCACCAAAGCCGCTCGAGGCCGATGGGGGGATGCCGGCGGAAGCGGTCGAAGTGTCGTGGGAGATCGCCGACGACGAGGCGTTCACGAAGGGGATCCGCCGCGGCATCGTCACCGCCACCCCCGATTGGGCCCACACCGTCCATGTCGAGGTGGACGGACTCGCCCCAGCGCGGTGGTACTTCTACCGCTTCGCTTGCGGCGCAGCGACCAGCCCGGTCGGGCGGACGCGAACCGCTCCCGCCGCCGACAGGCCCGCGGAGCGGCTGGCATTCGGAATGGCCTCCTGCCAGAACTGGGAGGAGGGGCTGTACACAGCGTATGGCCAGATGGCCGAGGACGATCTCGATCTCATCCTCCATCTCGGCGACTACATCTACGAGCATTCCGCGCGCGACAAGAAGCCCCGTCGTCATGGCCCCCCCACCGACTCGCTGGCCGGCTTCCGTGCCAGGCACGCCCTCTACAAGACCGACCCGCTCCTGCAAGCGGCTCACGTGGCCTGCCCGTGGGTGGTCACTTGGGACGATCACGAGGTCGAGAACGACTACGCCGGGGTCTTCCCCGCCCTTCAAGGGAGCACCCCAGAGGGGCTGCTCGAGCGGCGGGCGTGGGGCTACCGCGCCTATTGGGAGCACCTGCCGCTGCGCGTGGCCAACCTCCCCGACGGCCCGAGCATGAAGCTCTACCGCGGCCTCGGCTGGGGCTCCTTGGCGGAGTTCGCCATTCTCGACACACGGCAATACCGCACCGATCAGCCCTGCGGCAACGGCATCAAGGCCCCCTGCGGTGAAGAACTCCGCGAGGAGGCCACGCTCACCGGTGCGGAGCAGGAGGCATGGCTCCTCGGCCGCATTCATGACTCCGGGGCACGTTGGAACTTCGTCGCGCAGCAAGTGATGATGGCGCGGATCGATCGGGCAAGCGGCCCGCCGGAGGCTTACAGCATGGACCAGTGGCCCGGCTACGAGCGGCAACGGCGGCGCGTCCTCGAGGCGATCGCCGCGCGTCCGGGGGCCAACGGCATCGTCCTCGCCGGTGACATCCACAGCCACTGGGCCAATGACCTCGTCATCGACTTCGACGGGGGGCCACCGCGCGTGGTCGCCGCCGAGATCGTGGGCACGTCGATCTCGTCGGGGGGCAACGGCACCGCCGCGCCTCCCAGCCAGGAAACGATCCTCGCCGAGAATCCGGTGGTCAGATTCCACTCCCAGCAACGCGGCTACGTGCGTGTCGGTGTGACCCCGGAGGCGGTCCGGGCCGACTTTGAGGTCGTCGACTTCGTCGACAGGCCCGGCGGGACCGTTTCGACCGCTGCGAGCTTCCGGATCGAGAACGGCCGGCCGGGGCTCGTTTCTGCCTGAGGACGCGGCCCGGCAGGGCGGCATCAGCGGTGGAGAGAGCCCTCGAGGATCGGCGGACGACCTGTGGGGCAATCAGTTAGCATGGCCTCGAATTGGGGTCTGCCGATCCACCGTTCTCCGTCGGAGCCGTTCCATGCCGTCCCTTCGTTGTCGCACGCTCCTGCTGGCCATGGTGGCCGGGATCATGACACTCGTGGCCGCCGAGGCGGCGCCGACGCCGTCGCGTCGCGTCCTCGTTTGCGGGCCGCGGACGGCGATCGTCGAGATCTCCCCCGACCATCCCGAAGGGAAGGTGGAATGGAGCCATCCGGCCAACACGCGCGAGGGCTGGGTTCTCCCCGACGGCAACGTTCTCCTCGCGCTTTCGCGCGGGGACGGTGGGCCCGGAGGGGCGGCTGTCGAGATCGAGCGCGGGAAGGAAGGCGCCGCTGATCGGGTGGTGTGGCGATACGACGGCACCCAGGAGGAGGTCAACAGCATCCAGAAGACCGCCGAGGGGACCTACGTCCTCACCGAGGCGGGGCCGAATCCGCGCCTCCTCGAGATCGCCGCCGACGGCACGGTGAAGGTCGAGTTTCCGCTGGCGTGTCAGAAGGCCAACGGTCACATGCAAACCCGGATGAGCCGCAAGCAGGCCGACGGCACCTATCTCTGCCCCCATCTCTTCGATTTCGCGATCATCCGCTACGACGCCACCGGCAAGGAACTGACGCGGATCGGCACCCGCGATCCGGCCGCCCCGGAGCTCAACACCTGGCCGTTCACCGCGATTACGCTCGCCGACGGCGGGATCCTCGCCGGCCTCACCAATGGCAACCGTGTCGTCGAGTTCGACAAGGAGGGAAAGATCCGCTGGCAGATTGATACGGGCGAAGTTGACGGCGCCATCGCCGACGCCTGCGGGATCCAGCGGCTCCCCAACGGCAACACGATGATCGCCAGCTACCACGTCGGCAAGCATGGCGAGCGCCTCGTCGAGGTGTCGCCGGAGCGGAAGGTCGTGTGGGCTTGGAAGGCCGACGTGCCGGCGGTCCACCACTTCCAAGTGCTCTCCATCGACGGCAAAGACCTCGCTGGCCGGCCGTTGCGCTGAAAAGCCGCGGAAATGGCTGACGTTTTTGCGGTACCGATCGGGCGGCGGGGAGGTAAAATGGAGGGTGGTTTGCCTGCCATCGGCGTGGCGACCGACCGGGGGCGAGCGGGGCGTTGAGCCCTCGGCCCCTGTGGCCCCCGGAGGACTTCGACATGGCGTGTTTCATGGTCCGCGGCTGCCTGGGGGTCGCCGGGGCGATCCTGGTGGCGAGCGCAGCGGTCGTTGCCACGGCGGGGGCCGCCGAGTTGCCCGGGGCACCGTCGGCCGAGGATGCCGAGTTTTTCGAATCGCGGGTCAGGCCGCTCCTCCTCGAGCATTGCTCGGCCTGTCATTCCCGTGCCGCCGGTGAGCCGGAGGGGGATCTCTCCTTCGACACCCGCGCTGAAACCCTCGGCCACGAAGGGCTGGCGACGCCTGGGAAGCCGGAGGTGAGTCTGCTCGTCGAGGTCGTCCGCTACGACGGCAAACTCCAGATGCCCCCCGATGGCCGGCTGCCGCCCGAGGCGATCGCCACGCTCGAGGAGTGGGTTCGCCGGGGGCTCCCGTGGCCCGTCGAAGGAGCGGTGACGGCGGGGCCGGGGGGCTTCGACCTCGCCGCCCGCAAAGCCGATCACTGGTGCTGGCAGCCGCCGCAGCCTGTGGCAGCGCCGCCGGTCGAGGCCGTTGGCTGGTGCCGCAACGACATCGACCGCTTCGTGCTTGCGCGCTTGGAGGCGGCCGGCCTGACGCCGGTGCCGGAGGCATCCCGGGGGCAGCTCGTCCGCCGGGCCGCCGAGCTGCTCACCGGGCTTCCTGCCGATCCGACCGAGGTCGATCGGGTCGTCGCCGATCCCGATCCGCTGGCGTATGAGAAGTATGTCGACCGGCTGCTCGCATCCCCCCACTTCGGCGAGCGGTTTGCCCGCCACTGGCTCGACGTCGTCCGCTATGGCGAGACGCGTGGCCACGAGTTCGATTTCCCCATTCCCAACGCCTGGCGTTACCGGGATTGGGTGATCGACAGCCTCAACGCCGATCTCCCCTACGACCAGTTCGTCCGTGAGCAGATCGCCGGCGACCTTCTCGACGCTCCCCGGCTGAACGCCGCCGGCGCCGATCAGTCGGTGCTCGGAACAGGCTTCTGGTATCTCGGCGAGGAGATCCACTCGCCCGTCGACATCGCCCAGGATGCGGCCGACCGCACCGACAATCGGGTCGACACGTTCGGGAAGGCGTTCCTCGGCATGGCGCTGGGGTGTGCCCGCTGCCACGACCACAAGTTTGACGCTATCTCCAAGGAAGATTACTACGCCATCTCCGGCATGCTCGCCTCGAGCAGCTACCGGCAGGTGCCCTTCGAATCCCTCCCCACCAATCGCGAGGTCGCCAGGCGCCTCGACGCCCACGACGCGGAGGCCCGTCTCCGCCTCGACCGCGCCTCAGCCGACACGCTCGCCGGAGGCGACGGAGCGGCAGCTGATGACCTCGCCCGTCTCGCCGCACGCGTGACCGCAACGCTCCCTCCCCGCGACGCGCTCCTCGCGATCAAGAGCGAGGGAGGGAGCGCCGACGGCGAGATCGTGATCGCCGACTACTCTCGCGCGCAGGGGGCCACGGCGCTGATCGGCGACGGCTTCGCTTGGGGCTTGCGTCCCCGGCCGGCCGGGGAAGCCGTGATCGTGGCGGGGGCCGAGGGGACGCCCGCGAGACTCCGCATGGAGCCGACGAATTCGGCCCACTTCGACGGCCTGTGGGCCGGGCTTGTCTCCAGCGGGGAACGCGAAGCCGGATCCCTCGGGGGAGCCGACCGGGCCGGACGCGTCCTGCGGACGCCGAAGATGCGGATCGAAGGGGGAACGGTGTGGCACCGCGTCCGCGGCCATTTGCAGATCTTCACCTGCGTCGACAGCCACATCCTGCTCGTCGGGCCGCTCTACGGCTCCACCCTCCAAACGGTCGACACGCAAGGGGAGTGGAAGTGGATCCGGCAGGATCTGGGGAGCGACTTGAATTGGCAGCGGGGGCATCTCGTTCATGTCGAGTACGTGCCGATCGCCGGCGCAGCCGACGTCGCCGAAGTCGTCGCCTCCTCGACTGAGCCGAAGCGGGCCGATCCGTTCCTGGCCGCCGTAGCCCGGCGCCTGCCGGCTGAGGGGGCCGACGACGCTGCGATCGCCGCGGCTGTCGGCGAGCTCGTCACCGAGGCGCTCGTGGCCGCACGCGATGGAACGCTCTCCACTGGACCACGGGCAGCCGAGCTCGCGGGGGTTCTCGAACGCCTCCTGAGCGATCCGGCGATCGATTGGAACGGCGCGCGGGCGAAGGCGCTGGTTGCCCAGGCGCGGGAAATGGAGGCGGCCCGCGCCACGATCACGGCGGGGGCCAAGCTCGACTCTGGAACAGCCCCGGCGATCCTCGATGGCAACGGCGTCGATCATCCGGTGCTCGTCAAGGGCTCGGCTGCCCGCCCCGCGTCGATGGTGCCACGACGATTCCTCGAGGCGGTCGACGGTGGCGGCCAGCCGGTCTGGCCGGCGGCGTCTTCGGGGCGCCGTGAACTGGCTGACCGGGTGCTCGACCCGGCAAATCCCCTCACGGCGCGCGTGGCGGTGAATCGATTCTGGCATCACCTCTTCGGCCGCGGCCTCATTCCCACCCCCGATAATTTCGGCAAGCTCGGTGAGCCGTTGGCCGATGCTGGCGCCGGCGTCCTCCTCGACACCCTCGCCGTCCGCTTCCGGGAGGAAGGGTGGAGCATGAAGCGGCTGGTGCGGGAGATCGTCACCAGTAGCACCTGGCGGATGCAGTCGGTGGCCGATCCCCGGGCGGTGGAGCGCGATCCGAGGAATCTCCTCCTCCACCACTTCCCGCTCCGGCGGCTCGAAGGGGAGTCGGTCCGTGACAAGATCCTTGCCGTCTCGGGCCGGCTCGATCCGAAGGTCGGTGGCCCTCCGGTGGAGGTGGCGCTGTCGGACTTCCACGAAGGGCGCGGCAAGCCGGGGTCGGGGCCGCTCGACGGCGATGGCCGCCGCAGCATCTATACGAGGATCCGGCGCAACTTCCTTCCGGCGATCCCCCTGGCCTTCGACATGCCGGTGCCGTTCCAGGCGATGGGGCGCCGGAATGTCACGAACGTGCCGGCACAGGCACTGACTCTGATGAACGATCCGTTCGTCGTCGAGCAGTCCGCCCGCTGGGCCGCACGGATCCTTGCCGATCCCGCCACATCGGTCGACGATTCCATCGGGACGATGTACCGCGAGGCCTTCGCCCGCCCCCCGTCGCCCGACGAGCTGGCCGCGGCGCGGGGATTCCTCTCGGCCCAGTCGGCGCTCCACGGGGCTGACTTCGCGACCGATCCGCGGCAGCCTGCCGTCTGGGCCGACCTCGCCCATGCGCTGATCAACGCCAAGGAGTTCATTTTCGTCCCATGAGCCACAACGCCCACATCCACCACTGTCGCCGGTATCGCCCCACGCCGATCTCCCGACGTGCCCTCCTCGCGCAGGCGTCGTGTGGATTCGGAGGGATGGCGGCAGCGGCGCTGCTCCACGCCGAAGCGGCCCGGGCCGATTCCGTCGCCCCGGTGAACCATCATCCCGCGAAGGCGAAGAACGTCATCTTCCTCTACATGGATGGTGGCGTGTCCCAGGTCGACAGCTTCGATCCGAAGCCGCGGCTCGATCAGGATGCCGGCAAGAGCCCGCGCGACCTTTTCAAGGTCGATCAGACGCAATTCAACAATGTCGGGACGATCCTTCCCAGCCCATGGAAGTTCAAGCCGTACGGAGCGTGCGGCCTGCCGGTGAGCGATCTGTTTCCGCACATCGGCTCGGTGGCTGACGAGTTGGCGGTGATCCGCTCGATGACCAGCGAGTTCCCCGAACACACCAATGCCAACTATTTCCTCCATACTGGCAGCGGGCTCCAGGGGCGGCCGAGCATGGGGGCGTGGACGACTTACGGCCTGGGGAGTGAGAACGACGATCTCCCCGGTTACATCGTCGTCAACGGTGGCCTCATTCCGCCGGGCGGGCTCGACAACTTCACCAACGGCTTCCTCCCTGCCACCTTCCAGGGATCGGTGTTCAAGCCGACCGCCACGGGGCTGTCGAACGTCGGCCGCCGCGACGGATCGAGGGATGCCCAGATCGCCAAGCTCGATTTCGCCCGCGGGCTCGACCGCTCCTTCGCGGCCCGGCTCGCCGGTGACGGGATGGCGCCCGACGCCCTCGAAAGCGCGATCGTCAATCAGGAACTGGCCTACCGCATGCAGACGTCCGTCCCCGATCTCCTCGATCTCTCAGGAGAGACCGAGGCGATCAAGCACGACTACGGCTGCGATTCCGAGAACGAGCCGACGCGGATCTTTGCCAACGAGTGTCTTCTCGCGCGGCGGATGGTGGAACGCGGCGTGAGGTTCGTGGAATTGACCTGCACGTCGGTCGGCACCGACCGCTGGGACCAGCATGGCAATCTCCGCGAGGGGCATGCCGCCAACGCCCGCGCGGTCGATCAGCCGATCGCGGCGCTGATCCGCGATCTCCGGCAGCGCGGGTTGCTCGATTCAACGCTCGTCGTCTGGAGCGGGGAGTTCGGACGCACGCCCTTTGCCCAGGGGGGGGATGGGCGCGACCACAATCCCCAGGCCTTCTCGATGTGGATGGCCGGTGGCGGCGTGAAGGGGGGCGTGGCGGTCGGGGCAACCGACGATTACGGCTATCGGGTCGTGGAGAAGAAGTTCCAGATCCACGACCTCCACGCGACGATGTTCCATCTGATGGGCATCGACCACACGCGGCTCACCTACCGCTTCAGTGGCCGGGACATGCGTCTCACCGACGTCCACGGCCATGTGATCCGTGACGTTCTCGCCTGATCGGGGCATCAGCCCTTCATCGACAAGCTCTTGAGGGTGATCACGGAGCCGACCGACATCAGCGCCAGGCCGAGCCAAGCCGGTGGCTGGATCGTTCGCGGCCCCGCGGGGGTAGCGCCGCCGAAGAGCGACTGTTGTTGGGCGGTGCCTTTACTGCCGAGCTGGGCGACCAGAACCCGGCTCGACTTTTCGCTGAGGGTGAACGACTCCACCATCCGGAACTGCACCCCGACAAGGAACAGCAGCAGCCCGGCGAGCAGAAGATGGGATCGATTGGGAACCATGGCAAGCCTCCGAGACGGGTGCCGAGCACGCGTCCGTTCCTGGAGCATCGAACCTCTGGCTGCCCCTCCTCCAGCCCGGCCGGGGAAAGTGTGGTTGGAACGACTATCGCGGTCGCGCCGCCCGGATATCAGGCCGGCCGTTTCGCCCGCACCAAGGCGAGCAGGTCGTGCTGCGGGGCGACGAACTTCTCGATCCCCTCCGCGAGGAGCTCCGTGCCCATCCTGGCATGGTCGATCCGGGCGTCGAGCTCGGCAAGGACATCCGCGGGGGGGAGCTGATCGACCTGACGGGTGAACTCCCGCCCCGATTCCTCGGCGGCCCGATTGGTCGCCGGAGGGTTTGTTTGAATGTCGGCGCCGGCGAGGGCGGCAACGTAGCGGCAGGGATCGACCCCTGCCTCCTTCACGCCGGTGCTCGCAAACACGATCGACTGGGCAAGTGGGGTCGGATGCCGTTTCCAGAAGAGCCTGTTGGCGTTCCAGATCCGCTTGGCATTGACGATGGCCGTCTGCCCGCGGGCCGCCGCCGACAGGTCCGGCGCTTGTTTCGCCGCCCAGACGTCGACCCGTGACACGAACACGCTGTAGACGCTCTTGAAAGAACCGAGCGACGAGAGTCGGCTAGCACCCCGCCAGATCGCATCGCGCGCCTGCTCCACCTGGGCGTGCGTGAACAGGAGCGTGACATTGAGGGGCACGCCCGCCGCTGCGAGCGGCTCGAGTGCGGCGATCCCTGCCGCCGTCGCCGGGACTTTGATCATCCGGTTGCGGTGGCCGCGGGACCACGCCAACCCGAGCTCGACGTACCGAGCGACACGCTCGTCGTGCGTCATCGGGAGGGCGGGATCCTCGATGAGCGGATCGAGTTCGAAGCTCACCCACCCATCATCCCCACCCGAAGCCTCCCACACCCCCAGGTATTCCCCCTCGGCCCCGGCGACCAATTCATCCGTCAGCGCCCAGGCAACCCCTCCGTCGTCGATTCCCGTGGCGGCCAACGCGGCGATTCGGTCGTTGAACCGGCCACCCTTGACGAGGTCGGCGATGATCACCGGATTGCTCGTGGCTCCGGTAGCGCCGGCGGCCCGCGCCTCCCGGACGAGGTCGGGGTCGACTGAATCGAGCCACAGGCGTGTGCCCGAGGCGACAAGTGAGGCGAGTCCGGTGGCCATGCGAACGCTCCTTGGAACTGAGGGAGTTTGGTTGGATGAGGGGGGCTGAAAAGACAGGGGCGATCCTAGCAGTTCTGCGGGTTTTTCCTGTGGAGCGGAGTCTTCCACGGACGATCAAAGACTCCGATAGGGTCGATTGTCCGGTCCATCACCCTCGGTCAAGGGGTCAGTGGTGATCAACTTGCTTCCGCCTTCACTCCTTCGCTTCCTCGGGCTCGCCGCCTTGGTAACGTCGATGTTGGTCGCCAGACCTGTGGCGGCCGCGCGCCCCTCCCAACCGTCGATCGCTCCGACGGACGAAGGTGGGCTGCTGCTCGGGGGCGAGGGGCTCCTCGCTCCGGAGCCCGATGCGGCGATCGGCCTGGTTGACGAAGCCCCGGCCTCCGATCCGCTTGATGGCGTCCTCAGCAGCGTCATCGGCGAGCCGCTCCCGGGGGGCTTCTCCGAATCGATCGTGAACCCCGAGCCATCACCGATGGACGGCCTCCTCGTCGACGAGATGCCTGAGGAGGTGAGCTCCGGGGGCTGGTTTGGCACGGGGCAGTATTACGGCTCCGCGGAGCTCGTGTTCCTCAACCGCGGCCGCAACTACCGCAAGGTGATCGGCTACGACTCCGAGCTCCTCACCCTGTCGGAACTCGACAGATACCTGATCCTCAGGTCGAAGCAGGGAACCTTCACGACCGACTCGCTCCCCTACAACGTCTCCCCTGGGGCGCGGATCACCGTCGGCGAATACCTCGGCCGCGACTACCTCGACCGCGACCGGTCGGTGGAGGTCACGTATTACGGCGGCTTCTCCTTCTACCAAAACGATGGTTGGAACTCGATTCTCACCTCGCAGACCCAAAGCTATCTCGTCACCCCCCTCTCCGACGCGACGCCGGGCTTCACCGGTGCCCAGCAGTATCTGTCAACGAGCTCCTCGAACTTCAACAGCATCGAGGCCAACTTCAAGCTCCACCGGCGCCTCGGTCGGGACAAGATGATGATGGTGCCCAACGGCGAGTGGGCGCGGCACGCCGAACGCGGCTGGCTGCCGGCGATCCTCGTCGGTGCCAGGCTCGCCAATTACAACGAGACCTTCTCCTTCAGCAGCCGCGCCTATTCGACGCCGATCGAAAAATTCAGCGGCGACTATCTCATCCAGACGCAGAACTGGCTGTTGGGCCTCAACCTCGGCGGCGAGTTGATCAGCCGGAACGAGTTCTTCTACTGGGGGCTTCGTGGCCGCGCCGCCCCGGCGATCTCCTTCGCCGGCACCCAGCAGCAGATGAATGCCCGCAACAACGGCTATCAACAGCCCACCGCGGTGCCCGCGCAGGGCACGCCTATCCCCCCTAGTGGCGATCCACGGTTGCCGTTTCCCGAGGGGACCGAGATCTGGAAGATGGCCGCGCAGCAGATCGGCCCTGGCTTCCTCGGCGACCTGACCTGCCTGACGGGCTGGAACATGACGCCCAACTCGTCGATCCAGGTCGGCTACGACATCCTCTGGGTGGCGGGCGTCGCCACCGCGACGCGGCAGTTCAGCGTCAACAAGACGCGATACAACCAGATCGATCCGGGCGGACAGTCGTTCATGATGGGCTTCTCGTTCGGCTACAACCAAACCTGGTAAGCCGCGGCGTCTGCCGTCATCGCTCTGCGGCGACCACCACGGCCGCCGCCTGCCCGGTCGAGCAGAGATTGACGGCGAGCACGGTGCCGGCGCGACCGGCGAGCGGTTCGCGATGGACAACGTTGACGGGGCAGTCAGGGTCTGGCGCGTCGTAGTTGAGCGTCGCCGGGATGAGCCCCGCTTCGAGGCCGAGGATGCTCGCGGCCAGTTCCACGGCGCCGCCGCCGGCCCCGAGATGGCCGAAGGCGCTCTTCGGGGCGGTGACCGGAATGTCGCCGAGTTCAGCGACGATGGCGGTCGCCTCGACCCGGTCCATTTCCATCGTCGAGGCTCCGTGGGCGTTGACGTGCCCAAGGCCCCCCGGCTCGATGCCGGCCTGGCCGAGCGCCGCTCGGATTGCCAGTCGTAGGGCCGAGCCAGAAAGCCGAACCCCTCCCACCGCCGGCTCGCAGCGCGACGTGGCCGAGAGAAGGTGGCCGCGGATGCGGGCCCCGCGGCGAAGGGCGTGGTCGCGCGACTCGAGGACGAACATCCCGGCTCCCTCGCCGTTAACCAGGCCGTCGCGATCGAGGTCGAAGGGGCGGCTGGCCCGCGTGCAGTCGTTGCGGCGATGGGAGAGAAGGGCATCGCCTCGAGCCACCAGCGCCATCGGATGGAGACGGCATCCGCTCCCGCCGGCGAGCATCACGTCGGCCCAGCCGCGGCGGATGACGCTTGCCGCCTCGCCGATCGCCAGCAACCCGGAGACATCGCCGAGGACGATCGTGTTGTTGGGGCCGCGGGCATCGTGGGCGATGGCGATGTGCGACGCGGTCATGTTGGGGAGATGCTTGAGGAGCCAGAGCGGATGGAGATCCTCATGGATCGCCTCCGACCAGACCGAGAAGTCAAATCCGCCCCCGGCGAGCGCCCGCCGGTAGGTCCGTTCCATCTCCTCGAGGTCGGCGTAGATCATGTCGCCGCCGCCGACGACGCCGAACCGCTCCGGCTCGAGCACTCCGGGCACGAGCCCCGCGTCGGCCATCGCCAGATCGGCGGCGGCGAATCCAAACTGGATTTCGCGGCTCATCACCTTGAGGCTCTTCCGCGGCCTCACCCACAGCTTCGGGTCGAAGTCGGCGACCTCGCCGCCGAACGGCACGCTGAGGCTGCTGGCGTCGAATTGCTCGATCGGCCGGATCCCCGACCGGCCGGCGAGCAGCGAGGCCCAGAAAGCATCGCCGCCGATCCCGATCGGACTGACCACGCCCAACCCGGTGACGACGACCTCGCGACGGCTGTTCATGATCGAAACCTAAACCAATCGAGCGTGGCGCGAAAGTGGAATCGAATCGGCCCTGTCTTCCCGGAGGATGGCGAAACGCATTTTCGACCGGCAACCGACGTGATCAAGGCTGCCGCGGGTGGGCCGCCCGCCATTGGGAAGGCTCTTCGGCATGGCCCTCGGCCCACAGCCCGCGCCGCTCGCGGCGGGCTGCCGACTCGGCCTCGACGAGGTCGGGATCCGGGGCGATCCCACCGAACACCCAGGCATGGCCCTCCGCCACCATCTCGCGATTGACGTCGCGATCGTCGATCCAGAGCGTGCCGAGAAGGCGACCGTGCTGATCGTACCCGCGCGAGACGACGGCGACGCGGCGGCCGGCCACCTTGCGAGAGAGCGCATCGGACGACTCCCTCCCCCACGCCTGGGTCGCCTCCGGGGCATCGATGCCGAGGAGACGGATCTTGTGCGTCCCCCCTTCGGTGTCTTGGCAGGTGACCGTGTCGCCGTCGTGCACCGTGCGGACCGTCCAGGTGGGGCGGCCGACGGCATCGGGGATCCGGCAGCGCTCCACGGCGGCCGTCCCGATCGCGGCGAGGGCCATGGCGACAAACCACCACGGCCGCCATCGCGACGGGAGTCCCCGGCGGCGATCGGGGCGCCGCGTTGGGCGGGCTCCTGATCGGGGCGGGGGAGGAGTCCGGTTCACGCCAGCCAGTCCTCGATGACCCGGCCGTGAATGTCGGTGAGGCGGAAGTCACGGCCGCTGTGGCGGAAGGTGAGCCGCGTGTGGTCGAGGCCGAGGCAGTGGAGGATCGTGGCCTGGAGATCGTGAACATGCACCGGCTTGTCGACCGCCTTGAAGCCGAGCTCGTCGGTGGCGCCGTAGGCCGTTCCCCCCTTCACGCCACCGCCGGCCATCCATACCGAGAAACCATGATGGTTGTGATCGCGGCCAGAGATCTCCTTGATGTCGGTGCCGGGCTGGGGCAGCTCCACGGTTGGGGTCCGTCCGAACTCGCCCCCCCAGAGCACGAGGGTGCTTTCGAGGAGCCCCATGGCGACGAGGTCGTCGAGGAGCGCGCCGATCGCCTGATCGCATTCTTTCGCCAACCGCGCGTGATTCTTGCCGATCGCGTCGTGGCTGTCCCACGGCTGCCCCTCGCCATGCCACACCTGCACGTAGCGCACGCCGCGCTCGACGAGCCTCCGGGCGATGAGCATCTGCCGCCCCTGGGTGTCGTCGCCGTACCGGTCGCGAACATGCTGCGGCTCGCGGGTGACGTCGAAGGCCTCACCCGCCTCCTCCTGCATCCGCCAGGCCAGCTCCATCGAGGCCAATCGCGCCTCAAGTTGTGGGTCGTGGGCGCGGGTGGCGAGGTGCTTGCGGTCGAGCGCTGTCGTCAGGTCGAACTGCCGGCGCTGGGCATCGCGGTCGAGGAACGGGTGGCGGACGTTCTCGACGAGCTCCTCCACCTTCCGTTTGGCGGTGTCGACGTAGGTTCCCTGATACGCGCCCGGGAGAAAGGCATTGCGCCAATTCTCTGTGCCCTTGATCGGATAGCCGCCCGGGCACATCGCCACGAAGCCGGGGAGATTCTGGTTTTCCGTTCCCAGGCCGTAGGTCACCCACGCCCCGGCAGCGGGGCGGACAAGCCGACTGTCACCGCAGTTCATGAGCATCAGCGACGGCTCATGGTTGGGCACATCGGCGTGCATAGAACGGACGACGAGCAATCGGTCGGCGTGCCGCGCCACCGACGGGAACAAGTCGCTGATCTCGAGTCCACTCTCGCCATGGCGACGGAATGCGAACGGCGAGGGGAGGGCGGCACCGGTGCGGCGCTCCGTGGGGAGGGTGCCGGGGACTTCCTGCCCGGCGTACTTCTCGAGCGCGATCTTGCGATCGAAGGTGTCGAGGTGGCTCGGGCCACCGTTGGCGAACAGATGAATCACGGCCCTGGCCCGCGCGGGGAAATGCGGCGGGCGGGGCGCGAGCGAGCGGTGGATCGGCTCCGGTGACGATGCCGGTGTGGCGCTCGAGTTGGCGGCGGCAGCCTCCGTCTCGAGGAGGCTCGCAGCCCCGAGCCAGCCAAGCCCCAGCCCGGTGCGGAGCAGGGCGTCGCGTCTGGTGAACGCCTCGGGGAGGGGAGCCTGAGTGGACATGGTGATGCCAGAGAGGGAAGGAGCCGTGACGGGCGTCAGTCGGTGAATTGAAACTCGGCCGAGGCGAGCACCGCCTGGGCGAGCTGTTCCCAGGGACCAAAGTCGGGAGTCGTCGTTCCGGCGCTGGCAAGGAACCCCTTCGCTGCCGCGAGTTCCTCAGCATCGGGGGACCGAGAGAGGCAGGCCCGCCACAGCCGCTCGATTCGCCCGTCATCCCCGCCACCCGCTTCGCGCAGCGACCGCGCGGCGACCTGCCGGGCGGCGTCGACGACCAGCGGCGCGTTGAGGGCGGCCAGCGACTGCTGGGGGACGCTCGTCCGGCTCCGCTCATGGGTCGCGGCATCGGGGTTGGCGACGTCGAAAATCCGGAGGATGCCTGGCACGTCCTGGCGGTCGAGCCTCGTGTAGAGGGTGCGGCGGTGCATGGCGTCCTGGGCGAGCGGGTTGACGCCGCGGCCGCCACGCTTTTGGGTGTCGAGAACCCCGGCCGCCGACATCAGGCCATCACGCCACGCCTCCCAGTCGAGCCGCCGCCGGTTGGCATGGGCGAGGAGCCGGTTGTCAGGATCAACGGCCTCCTGATCGGCGGAGGCGACGGCCGACCGTCGCCACGTGCGGCTGGTGACGATCTCGCGGTGGAGCCAGCGGAGGCTCCACTTGCCCTCGTCGACGAAGCGCCGTGCCAGGTCGTCGAGGAGCTGCGGATGGCTCGGAAGCTCCCCGCGCAACCCCAGATCCCCAACCGGATCGACGATCCCACGACCGAAGTGGTGCGCCCAGACCCAGTTGACGATCATCCGGGCGGCGAGTGGGTTGTTCGGGTCGACGATCCCGCGGGCGAGGTCGAGGCGGCCGCTCGAGGTCCGCGCGGCGGGGGTGCCGCCGATGAGCTTGGGAAGCCGTCGCTCGACGAGCTCGCCGGGGCGGCCGGGATTGCCGCGGACGAGGACATGGCTGTCGGAGAGTTGCTCCCGGTCGAACATCACCATCGCCTGCGGGGGGCCCCCCGGCGATTCGGCCTCGTGCCTGGTGATCTCCATCTTTCGGCGGCGGTGTTCGTTCCCCTCCTCGATCGAGGCCAGTTGCATCGCCTCGCCAGGCTGCACGACCAGTGCCGTGCCCTCGGCTGCGAGCGCGGCGCGGAGGGCGACAAGCTCCGCCGGATCATCCGCTTTGGTAACAGGCCCACCGGCCCACTCCGGGGCCACCCGGGCGAAGAGACGCCCGTAGGCTTCGGCCACGCCGCGCAGCGTCGTCGGGGTGGGGGAGCGGAGCTCGGCAGCGACCAGCGGATTGACGACCGCCGGATCGGGTTGCTCGCCCCAGCCGACAAGCAGGCCAGCGATCGCAGGCGCGACCTCCTCGTCGGTCTTCCCCTTGAGCTGCACCCACGGCCCGAAGACCGGATCGGTCGGTGCGGCGCTTGCGATCCCGCGCGAGACGCGGTCGAGGAGCCCCTGGAGGATGTCGTAGTCGTCGGCCAGGCGCGGGGGACGGTTGTCGGCCTTGCGCGGCGTGGGGCGGGCGGTCTCGAGGAGATAGTCGGCGGCGTGCGCGATCGCCGCGGTCGTCCCCCGACGGCGGACGGCGTCCTCGTGGGCCGGCACGGCCGCCTTGAGCTCCGCGAGCTTTGCGTTGAAGGCATCGGCCTCCGGGCCGGGGGGGGCCGTGCCGATGACCGGCAGCTCGGCCGGAATCTGGCTCGACGCGAAGATCCCGTAGAGTCCGTAGTAATCGGCCGTGCTCACCGGCTCGTATTTGTGGTCGTGGCAGCGGCCGCAGGCCACCGTCAGGCCGAGGAGCCCGCGGGTCACCAAATCGATGCGGTCGTCGATGATGTCGTGGGGATTGCCGAGGAACGTGCGGCCGACGGTGAGGAAGCCGAGCGCGGCAAGATCGGCCTTCGGGGCCGGCGGATCGACCGAATCGGCCGCGAGTTGGAGCGTCACAAACCGGTCGTAGGGCATGTCGGACGCCAGTGCCCCCACGACCCAGTCGCGGTAGGTCCAGGCGAACGGATAGCGGGGATCCTGGTTGCCGAAGGCATAGCCCATCGTGTCGGCGTAGCGGGCCAGATCGAGCCAGTGGCGCGCCCAGTGTTCGCCATGCTCGGGGGCCGCGAGGAGTTCTTCGACGATGGCGCGCCAAGCCTCCTCCGTGGGATTTGCGGCAAAGGCGTCGACGCGGTCAGCCGGTGGTGGAAGGCCGATGAGGTCGAACCACAGCCGACGGACGAGGGCCCGGGGATCGGCCTGGGGCGACGGCTCGAGGCCCGCAGCGACGATCTTCGCGGTCACGAAGCGGTCGAGAAGCCCGCCCCACTCGAGGCTGCGGGTGGGATCGATCCCGGCAGGAGCCTCGGGGGCAGGGTTACGGGCGAGCGGCTGGAAGGCCCAGTGACGCTCGCGCGCCCAGACGAGCCGCGCCTCCATGTCGGCCGGGATCGCTGCTTGACCAGCGGCAGGGCCGTCGGTTCCAGGCCCGCTCCAGGGAACGCCGGCCGCGATCCAGGCTTCGAGGATCGCCACCTCCTCGGCCGGGAGCGGTTCGTCGGG
>Ga0164295_10001270_pt1 | contig 20938 bp, 18 predicted proteins | sample GEODES006metaG_FD_111798 | JGI IMG/M metagenome (GOLD analysis project Ga0164295, IMG submission 111798) | Oligotrophic lake water microbial communities from Sparkling Lake, Wisconsin, USA - GEODES006 metaG | ecosystem: Environmental > Aquatic > Freshwater > Lake | place: USA: Sparkling Lake... | reverse complement strand
TCGCTGGGACAAAGGAAGTAACTCATGTTTTCGATGATCCCAAGAATAGGGACGTTGACCTTTTGGAACATGGACACGGCTTTGCGAGCATCAATGAGGGCGACCTCTTGCGGGGTGGTGACAATGACGGCTCCATCCAGGGCCACGGTCTGAACAATGGTGAGCTGGATATCACCTGTTCCGGGCGGAAGATCGAGGACGAGGTAGTCGAGATTATCCCAAGCGACCTGCCGCAAGAACTGCTGAATGTAACGGGTGGCAATGGGCCCACGGACGATCACAGCGCTGTCGTCATCCAATAGGAAGCCCATGCTGATGAGTTGCAGTCCATACCGCTCGATTGGCACGATTTGCTGCTCTTCATTTTGGAAAGGTCGGTCATTACTGCCGAACATGTGAGCAATGCTGGGGCCATACAGATCGCAGTCGCACAGACCGACGCGGGCACCCGTTTTGGCCAAGGCCACGGCTAAGTTAGAGGCAACGGTGCTTTTACCAACCCCACCTTTGCCTGAACCCACAGCGATGATTTTCTTGACTCCAGGAATGCTGGATTTGGGCAATTTGTCGGCGCTGGCGGTCGCAGTATTCGGCGGTTCTTTGATGTCGAAATTCAGCTTAGCTTCCGTCACACCAGCGACTTTCATGAGCACGTCCATGGCCTGCTCGTGGATCAGACGCGGGATGTTTGGATCGCGTGTGGCCACGGAGATGTTCACGACGACTTTACCAGCTTCGATGCTGATGCTTTGAACCAGACCAAAGGAAATGATGTCTCGGCTAAAGCCTGGGTAACGAACTTGGGATAGAGCGGCGCGGATGTCGGAATCGGTTGGCATGGTAGGGGAAAAGGTGAGCTAAAGGAATGAGGTTACGTCTCCGCTAGCTGGATGGGAGGCAAACTCAAGCCTTCTTCGTTTTAAGCGCACGTTTACGCTCGGGAAAAAGGGTGGTGCAAATCTCACAGATGGTGCCGTCGCAGCCACGGGCAGAGCAATACTCGCGACCATAAAAGATGATCTGAAGGTGCAGTTTGTTCCAAGAAGCTTCAGGGAAGAGGCGCTTCAGATCACGCTCTGTCTGGGTGACGTTTTTCCCATCAGTCAGCTTCCAACGCTGGGCCAAGCGATGAATGTGGGTATCAACCGGAAAAGAGGGCACCCCAAAGGACTGCGCCATGACGACTTGCGCTGTCTTATGGCCGACTCCGGGGAGCTCTTCTAAAGCAGCAAGATCACAGGGCACCTGCCCGCCATGCTGATCGAGAAGGATTTGCGAAAGCTTCTGGATTGCCTTGGCTTTCTGAGGGCCTAGTCCGCAGGGTTTGACGATGGCTTCAATTTTGGTCACAGGCTGGGCGGCGAGAGCTTGTGGCGTTCTGCCTAATTCACCAAACAGCTTGGGGGTAATCTGATTCACACGCACGTCTGTGCATTGCGCCGAGAGTAAAACGGCGATTAGCAGGGTGAAAGGATCGCTGTGATCCAACGGAACCGGAGTTTCTGGATAAAGCTCCTCTAACCGGTGAAGGATATAGCTGACGCGCTCTGACTTTGTCACAACAGGCCAAGTCTAGCTACGCTGAATGCGGTTCACCATGTTCCGAACATGACCGTAACCTTGGCGCTCCTTCATGATCGCCACGCTCTTGGAGAATGAGCCCCATTTGAGCACGCGGATATTGACGTTTTTGACACCCCAGGCGTTCATCTGGCTTCTACTTGGCTGATAGATATCGATCGTGTTTGTCCCAACAAGAGCAGAGCCGTAATCATCCACTTGATAGATGTGAGGTGTGCCTTCGATCTGGAAAATGGTGCCTACAGGAAAGACAGACCAGTCGGCAGCTGCACTGCGGACCATACCATACTTTAATGGAGTACCCACGGCTGTGCGTGCACCATAGATGATGTGGTCAGATTCACTATGGGTGTAAGCGGTCGTTCGGACCGAAGTAATGCGGGTACCCTTCGACGAAATAGCACTGGTGCAGGAACTCAGGAGAACGCAAACGGCGCTGAAAAAGAGAATGGAAAACTTTAGAATCATTCGTTAGGAGGTATTGAATTTCAACTACTACTCGGAGTTGAAACCATTGTTGGGCATTGGGCTCCAAATTGCAATCACGGATTTTAATGTGAGGGCAGCACCGCAGTGCCTCATCAGCAGCAGGAAACCGCCCGAGCTTTGCAACAGTTGCAAAAAATTGACGCTAAATAGTCCACTCTTGTCATACATTGGACTCGCCCGGCGCACTCACTGGGAAATGAATGGAGCGCGAACTTGCCGATCAACTCGAATCCCTGCACGCCGACGCCTTTGGTTGGGCGCTGCATTGTTGTGCAGGCGACCATTCGCGGGCCGAGGATGTTTTGCAAAATGCTTACCTCAAAATAGCTACAGGGCGGACAAGACACTCAGGCTTGTCCAGCTTCAAAACGTGGTGGTTCGGCGTGATTCGATACACTGCTCAAGAGGAATTCCGCAGACTGCGCTATCGGGAATCGTTGCTGGGAAAATTAATACTTCAGCTACGAGCAGACGCTCACGATTCACGCCCATCCCCCTCTCATCAGATAGAGTTGGACGAGCAATCCCAGCATTTGCGCACCTGCCTTTCCCTACTGCCTGCGCGGCAGGCCGAGGTGCTGCACTTGGTGTTTTATCAGGATGTAACTTTAAACGAAGCCTCAGTGATCATGAAAATCAGCCTCGGTTCCGTGCGCCAGCATTACGAGAGAGGAAAATACCGCCTGCGCAGTCTCTTAACTCCAACTCAGCCCGATGAATCCAGAAAATGATCATGACCTCCGGCACCACTTCGCCGCTCTGCGAAAAGCTGACCACGAAGAGGCGCCCGCATGGAAGCCCAAGCACCTAATGCAGCCACCGGTCTCAGCGCCAAGGTTTTGCCTTCCCAGTTGGTCAATCATCACCTTAACCGCTGCGGCTTGCCTACTGATTAGCTTTGCCATGATTCATCGGGAAAAAAGGGCAGATCTCACCAAAGCATTACCAGTTCTTTTTGAAACCCCGACAGAGCCACTCTTCACCAGCCTAGAGGATTCCTCAGCTCCTAGTGATTTCCTACTTCCGGCTCACCTCAGTATCCATCTACCATGAAACTCTTCTGCCTTTCCATCATTGCATTAGCTCTCTCTGCCAAAGCCGGCCCTGAAGCCTGGCTTCAGCATGGCCTCATCATGCCTGAGACCATTGCCAATCTCAGAGCCGAACTAGAGCTCACCTCGGACCAGGAAACCAAGATGCTGGCGATTGTTAATGAAGCAAAAGCGGCCGCCGAACCGCTGGAGGCAGCCGTCAAACAAGCGCTGAAAACCTTTAACGCCGCCCTGAAAAATCGCGAAACCAGTGCAGCGGCAGCAGAATCCGCCCTCACCCAACTGCTAGAGGCCGAGGCCCCTGTGAAGCAATTGCAACTACGAACCCTCGTCCAGCTGCGCGACAGCATGACGCCTGAGCAGCAAAAAAAAGCCATGCAATTGTCCTCCAGTAAACTGGTCAAAAAAACGGACCTCGCGCCAAGCGTGCGAGCCAAAGCAGAAAAGCTAAGGGTTGCTGTCGATTCTCTTGGGATTAAGGCCACGCAAGCTATGACAAAACGAGGGGCAGAGATCGAAGCCCTGATCCGCCAAGGAAAATGGGCCAAGGCAGATGAAGAACTCGACAAACTCACTCAGGAGAGTGGTGTCAATGAACCTGAATCCACAGAAGCACCTGATTTCAATCGGGAAGCACCCGGGAATGTGGCCCTGGAAGTCCTCAAAGAACGGCTAATTGACGTCCAGGCCAAGACCGAATCCATCATTTCACTTCCACTGATCCGCCAGTTCATTCAGGCTAAAAAAGCTCTCGAAGAAGCCAAGGAGGAACAAGACGCCGAAAGGGTCGGACGCATTCTAACCTGGGGTGAAAGGCAACTCGCTACACCATAAGCATCGTGCGCTTCTTTTCACTCTTTTTAGCCTTTGTTTCTTTGGCCCAAGCCATGGATCCGACGGACGCAGAAGCACGTCTGAAAATGGCCTTGCAGATTGCCCGAGAGCGCAATGACCGCAGCTTGGTCATTCAGGTCGAAAAGCTGGGAAGACAGTTCAAGGAAACGCTCCCCAGCGACGCTGAGGCCCAATTAGCAGTCCTAGAAACAAAGGTCGGCATTGATCCCGGCGGCTGGTCCATGGCCGGACAGCCACTCTTTCATCCCAAGCCTGAGATGCTCGAAAAACAAAAGATTCTCGAACAACAACTCAAAGAAGCCATGGCAAGCGATGACGAGACTAAAGTGAAACTGGCTACGCAGGCCATGCTGACTGTTTTAGGCGATCAGGCAGGTCTGCCAGATGGACGCCGCTTGGGCAAAAAGCCCAAAGGAATGAAACTCTCAGAAGCAGGATCGACCCAATTGTTTCTCAAGGCACTGAACAGCCTGGGCAGTCCGATCAAGCGACTCATGGAAGCCAAGCCACTACCTGACCAGATGTTGCGTCTTTATGGCTACACCCTCGCCGCCTGTGCCGAAATCCAGCCTTTCGTGCTCAAGCATCAGCCAGCCGAGTTAGCCGATCTGCAACGTCTTGCCAAGGGCTGCGCCACCATTCTCATAACTCTTCAGCAACCTGAGGGACATCTTCCCTTCCCCGATTTGCGTGGGAAAAACATCCGCTTCGGCGACATGATCAATCGCCAACTCGAAGCTGGAACAATCCAAGTCAAAGATGGTTGGCTCATCACGGCCGATCCAGATGGCGGCTCTCAATTCGACACCGGCGTTTGTGGCGTGGCTTTACTCAGAGCAGGCGAGGTTTTTAAAGATGCTGCTTGGACTACCGCAGGACTCAAGGCTGCCGAATGGGCCATGACCCAAAAATGCTGCCCTAACTTCAATTACAATGCCTTTTCCGTAAGCCTGCTTGCCGAAGCTTATCGCCACCATCACGATGAGCGTTTTCTCAAAGCAGCGCTGCACAAGTTCCGCGTCGGAGTGGCCCCAGGCCAGGCACCCAATGGTCGCTGGATGGATGCCCACAATGCGCGCACTGTTTACCACATCATCATTCTGCGCGCTCTTGGAGATCTCGGGAACCTGGTCAAAGAAGAACGGGCTGAAGTCGATGCTGTAGCCAAACCCGCCATCAAAGCACTGCTGGATGAATTCGATGCCATGGGCATCACCGTCGAAGCCCTGCCTGAGTTGCTGACTCTTTCCACACTCTACCCAGAGGATACGAGGCTCAAAACTGCCGTTTCAGAGATGGCCAGCTCACTGATCGAAAAGTGCACCGACGGCAAGAATGTCAAAATGGGCGCTCAACCAAATCAACTCGCCGCCGTTCCCACGGTTCCCTGAGCCTAGGGCAACACAAAAACAGGATGACGAATACCTCCACTTGGAGCTAGCCTGCCAACATGGAAACTTATCTCCCCGTCGTCGCACCGGTGCTCACTGTTTTATGGGCGTTGATCTGCCTGCGCATCTACACGATGATTTCCGCTGAAAACATCGTGCAGCGACGTCTGATTGCCATCGGTGGGGCCCTAGGCTCGGCTCTTATCTATCTTTTAGCCTCAAACATGGTCGCTATTCTACAAGCTCCTAGCGCCTCCGAAACTCAAAAAGAGGGCCGGGTCCGCGTGCAATCGAAGCCACTGTAATCAAGGTTCCTCTTTTTCGAGAGGCAGCATCAGGGAGACCAAGGTCGCTGGTATGAACAGGAACCCCGCATACAAGAGCGCTTCTCGGTAATCCCCCACTTTAACGAAGATACCAAAGAACACCGTGCCAGCAGCCGCAACGATACGCCCAATATTGTAGCAGAAGCCAGATCCTGTGGTGCGCAGCAAAACAGGGAAAAGCGGTGGCAAACACATGGTAAAGAGACCAAACACTCCTTGGCAGGCGCCAATGATGGCGAACTGAATTTTGGTTGTCTCCCAATCCCAAGTCCTCGAAAACGAAACATACATGATGATAAAATAAGCGAACATCATTCCCACAATGGCTTTTCGATAACCCAGCCACTTGGCCAAAGCCCCCGCGATGTAGTTACCGATCAGACTCCCTAGCATGATCCACATCAGCGCGGTCACCAGAGCACCGTCTTTACCCTCTTTAGTTAGAGTAGCGATCTCAGGCAGACTCAGCACATGCTTCTGCTGCCAAAAAAGAAAAGTCCAATGGGCCGTCAGCGAGACTGCACAGATAATCATCACCCGCCAAGTAACCCCACGCACCGCAGGGCCGAAGAGATCGCTGATCCTTGGAACAGGCTGCCCTTCACGAGCCTTTTCCCAAGTCTCCGTCTCAGGCACGGCTTTTCGGATCCAAAGCGTGATGAAGGCAGGCAGAACACCGATGAGGAAAATATAGCGTGGCTCCTGTCCGGCGAGCATCCACCCTGCAAAGCAAGCCAGCAAGACACCGCAGTTCACCGCTGATTGCAGCGTAGCAGCCACCCATGGACGCCACTTTTTCGGCCAAGTTTCAGAAAGCAAGGAAGCCCCTACGGCCCACTCACCGCCAATGCCCAGCGCTGCAAGGAAGCGAAAAATCATCAGATGCCACCAAGTCTGAGCAAAGAAAGACAAACCCGTGAAACAAGCATAAGTCAGAATCGTCAGGGTCAGTGTTCGACTGCGTCCGAGTAGATCTCCCACGCGACCAAAAAATGCGCCACCAAGAGCCCAACCAACCAAGAAAGCAGCCTGAATAATGGCCCCATGCTGACCGACCGAAGGATCGCTTTCTGGTAAAACCATGAGTTGCGCCACAAAAGCTGTGGCCACCAAGGTATAAAGATGCATGTCCAACCCATCAAACAACCACCCCAGCCATGCGGCGATACCTGAGCGAACTTGATGCGTTGAAAGATCGCGGAGACGGGTAACTTCAGGCTGAACGGTTGGGTGTGGCATGGGTAAAACAAGGATTTGTTGATTTGAAGATGAATGGCAAGCCCACAAAAATCACTGGATGTTTTTATACTCAGGAAAGCATTGACAGTAACTATTAATTATAATATAATCTTCATATCGACTGAATACACTCAAATATCGATTGCTACACTTTACATAACAAATCTCCATTACTGCGCCACAAAATTTAGAATCAGGCTCAAAAATGACACAAGTCGAAAGAATCGGCTAGCCTACAAACCGATTTTTGCGGCATACTTCTAGCTTAAATAAAAAACAAATGACTGCTGATCTTGAAAGCTTCGGACACCTCACCATCGCTCGCCGCGCTTCAGGCGAGCCAGTGCGTGTTTTGCGTTCGACTCAAGAGATGGTCTTTCTGGCTTTTAACACGCAAATTGGTAGACTGGTCGAGCTTCATGTTCTCAGCGGAGAAAAATCCCTGATTGGGAATGATCGGCGCATTGCCAAAGATCGGATCTTGCGGGCAATGGATTTAAATTCCGGAAGCTTCATGAAGATTCTAGAATCGGGTGAAGATCAGGGATTGATCTACTACACCAGCAATCTGAATGAAGGTGAATTTCTTTCGGACTACATCCAGCGCCGAGGAGCTCTTCCGCCAGCCACAGTTTATTTACTTCTTCTCAATCTTTTAAACGACCTAACGAGCGCTCTGAGGAAACAACCACTGCCTCTAAAAATGCAGTTTGATAAGGTCATGATCACAGCGATTGAGGACACATTCCTCCAACTTCGCGTCTGTGACTTTGGCCTTTCATTACCTGACAGCCAAGAGACTGACACGTCCTATCAAGTTCAGCAAATCTGCGAGGTTCTTTTCCTCATGCTGACAGGGCAAATTTACGCAGGAGAAAATCCGGACCGCTTTCCGACCATGACCTCTCTGCCGGGCAATCTGCGCATAACCGTGCGCGCAGCACTGACCGATAGAGGCAGCGCACCCAACTCACTGGAAAGATTGCGCGAAGACATCAAGGAAGCTCACAGCGCCCAAGTCAGCAGCATTCAGTCACGATCAGCTCGCAAGCAACTTCTAGCCACGACGACGCTGCAGCCGCATTCACAATTGCAAAGTTTACTGTTAGATGGTGTCTCATTAGAGAAAATTCTTGGTGACCGTTTCCGCATTGCCGAAGAAGATAACACTCGCCAATACCCCTTTGCCATTCCTTGCCTGAGCGTCAAAAACGATCAGCCTATCACCGTTCATCTGCTTCCCCCATCCAGATTAATCGAGAAGGCAAATTACGATGCCGTCCCCCTGCAAAGCTGGCGCTTGATTCCAGAAAAGCATCCGCACATTCTCCGTAGCCTTAGCCTTTGGGAGAGCAATGATTGGAGTTTTTTAACTGAAGAGCGCGATCCAGGCTTTACACTGAGTCGGCTACTCATGGATCGATTGACCCTGAATCCGGGCGAAGTCTCTATCCTACTTGGGCAGACTCGCACTGCACTGGATGAAGCATTGGAGTGCTCTGTTGAAAAGATAGATCTTCACCCTTCAAACATCTTTTTGAGAGTTGGCAAAGGCGGTGGGCTGCAAGCTCGCGAATTGGATCGTTTATTGCAAAAACGCATCGATGCCTGGCCACCTTTTTTAGTCAAGTTGCGTGCCCATCTCACGATGAGGCATCTTTACGAGGCCCCACTCGTTGAGTCGCCTACTTCCTCAACCCACGAAGACGCTTATCAAAAACATCGTGAGCACAGGCACCGCTCCTTTGTGGCTCTGGCGGCCTATTTGCTGACGGGTGAAAGAAATCCGAAAGAAGCCTCCGCTTTCCCTGAGACAATTCCAGAATCACTCAGCCTCTTCATTCTTCAGACATTAGAGATTGCCAACCAGCATGGCAAAACGCCAAGCCCGAGTGAGTTTTTAGCTCATTATGATGCCCTCCTAGCGACCCCAGCCACCACCGATCTTGCCACAAGGCTGCGCGGCAGTAATGTTGCCCTGGAAGAAATGGAAAGCGTGGGCAGTGTCTCGGATTTTGACGATGAATCCACCCTCTTTGAAGAGAGTGACGATGTCAGCCCGATTTCCCGCAGGCTGCATGCCCATGAATTTGATCGTCGCTTAAACAAACGTAACTCCGTTTGGCCAGTTTGGGCAGCTGCTGCCGTGGTGATTTTGGGAATGCTTGCCTGGTGGCTAGGCTCCAGCTCTAGTGGCACATCGACCAGTGATCTGGCCATACCATCCCTGAATACAGAAACCAAAGACCCGATCAAAGCACCAGAGGTTAAACTTACCGGGACCACCGTTTCTGCCCCCACCTTGGCAACCGCTACGCAAAAAGCCCCAGAAACTGTGAAAGTGGCCCAATCCGCAAAAGTGACTCCGCCTCCGGTCAAGGCCGCGCCTAAAACTGCTGATACACCAAAACTTGGCATCGCAAAAACCGAGCCTGTCAAGGAAGCTCCAAAAGTGAAAGCACCCATTGCGATGGTCAGCTCCACGCCTGAAACGTCCGAACCACTCAAACTTGGCATCGCGAAAACCGAGCCTGTCAAGGAAGCCCTAAAAGTCAAAGCGCCAAGTGCAATGGTCAGTTCCACGCCTAAAACGGCCGAACCACCCAAACTTGGCATCGCAAAAACAGAGCCTGTCAAGGAAGCCCCAAAAGTGAAGGCTCCAAGTACGATGGTTAGCACTCCGCCTATACCAGCGAAGCCAAATCCACCAACAAGCGCTTTACCCATCACTCCGCCTGCCCCAGTCACGGATCCAAATCCAATCATCATTCGCAAAGCCATCCTGCCATCAGCAGAAGAGATTGCTAAATTCAGGCAAGGCCAAATCAAGCCAAGTCTGGGCCCGCAACCTGTGCAAGCAACGCCAGCTACACCCAATCAATCCAATGGCAGCCAAGCAATTAAACTCATCGGCTCGGCAACTAAAGCCATGGTGATTGAAGCTCAGTAACCAAATTCGGCGTTAACGCTCGATCCAACGATAGGCATCGCGTGAGTTCTGCCAAAAATACTTCTCGCAGGCTTCCTTGCCCTTGCCGCTGAAGTAATCACGCACTAAGCCGAAAACCGTATTGTAAGTGGCACCACGATCACTGACAGGCCAGTTGCTGCCATAAATCAAACGGTCTGAGCCAAAGTTCTGCCAGAGATAATCCAAGATTGGCAGGTAGTAACTCACATCGGTCGGTGCGGCACCTTCAGCACCCTTCACCTGCTCAACCAAGGCAGAAACCTTCATCCACACATTCGGACATTTTGCCACGACTCGAGTGCCTTCACGCCAAGCAGGCTTCAGCGATTGAGGATCTCCACTTGAACCTAAGTGATTGATCACCAGCCTTAAATCAGGCACGGCCAAAGCTAAGTCAGCCACCGCTAAAAGCGCCTCAGGTGGGCCATTCACATCAAGCTCTAATCCATGATCTGCCAGCGACTTGGCCCCCACTAAAACCATGGATTTAAGCTCTGGCTTCATCAATGCAGCACCACTCCAACGCACGCCTCGGAAAAGGGGATCGGCGGCGAAACGCCGCAAATACGCATCAAATGCAGTATCCGCAGGATCGAGATGCCCAACAAAGCCCACGATGCTTTTTTCCTGGGCAGCTAAATCCAAAATCCACTGATTATCCTCCACCCACTTACTGGCTTCGACGACCACTGTTTGTCTGATCCCATGTGGCTCAGCTTGGGCAAGCCAATCGGCAGGCAGGACCGGGCGATAAAGCCTCGTTCCCTGGGTTGGCCAAGGGACGCCTTGAGGCCGGGTCGGATCGTAAAAATGCGTATGCGTGTCTACCACCCGAGTCGCTACCTCGGTATCGACTGCAGCCGCAAGTGCAGGGAAAGAAGCAGCGGCAACTGACTGCAAGAAATGACGTCGTTTCATGGATTATCCTCAGCTTATTTCTCTGAAATCGTCATGACCAGGGGGCGGTGGTCACTGGCTTTATTGAAATCACGCGCCATGTAAATGCGGGCTTTTCGTAGATCGATCAAAGGACGCAGATTGCGGCTGGCAAAAAGGAAATCGAGACGTGAATAAACATCGGCAGAGTCCCAAAAGTGAGTCCAGACGAGACCGTCCGCGTCATGCAGTGGCAAATCGGTCATGTAAGCCTCCGAAGATCGGCTACCAATGATCTCACCAATCGCAGGTTCATTGCGGTGCTCATTGAAGTCCCCATAACAGAGCATTTTAACCCCAATGTCCTGCCTGAAAATGGAATCGATGTGAGCGCGCAGAAGATGGGCTTCATTACGGCGCATCATCGCCTCATCAGCTTCGGGAATGGCACGCTTTGACTTCAAATGCACGCCAAGAAAGCGCACATGCAGGGTGGGACTCAGATCCACTGTGGCATCTAGGATACCTCGCTGCATGGGAAACGTCTGATCACCAATCTGATACTTCAGATCCAATTGGGACTTTCTCGCAGAAATAGGAAACCGAGAAAGCAACGCCAAACTGCGTGTGCTGTCGCCACCATGAGCGCGTTCCACATGAGGAAATTCCACCCCAGCAGACTTCAAGCGGTTTTGCAAATCAGCCACATCGTCACCAGTGCCCACCTCACAAACGCCGAGCACATCAGGGTGAATTTCCGCCAGCATTTCAACCAAGCGCTCACGTTCCGCAATTGGCTTCGGAGCCACCGCGTCCGCTGCACCACCCAGATAGCGCTCCATGGAGAGCCAATTTTTCAGATTATACGAGCAAAAAATAAACTCCTTCGGCTCTTCCGAGAAGGCTGAAAGACTAACTGCAAAAACGGCGGACCAAATGGCCCGCCGAAGAATGTCCGTGGTATTCATCCCGGAAAAGTATCACCGTTAAACGTCGCGGGAGGAGTCTACAGGTTGACGCTTTTCAGCCGTTTGGGGGATGGTCGGGCGCTCAACCTCATCTGAGGCTTTAGTCAGCTCATGCTCGAAGTCCTCACGAGCCTTTTTGAATTCACCCATGCTCTTGCCGAGGCTACGAGCAAAGGTCGGTAGCTTTTTAGCACCGAAGAGAACAAGGACGAGGACGGCAATGATGAGCAACTCAGGAGTGCCGAGCGGTCCAAAACCTGCGAGGATGTGGGGGATATTCATGGCTTTGCTGTAATTAGGACTACAAATGGAACGACGCAAGTAAGCCTTTCCATAGAATCACTTTTCTCAGGGGCTAAAAGAGGCCTGATCTGAATCAGATGATTTCAAATCCTACCTGACTTTACGGGTCATAGGCTGTTCCTGCACTCGTTCCCTTTTGGAAAGAAGAGGTTCCCATGCTTTGCATCGCGTTTGCTTGAATCTCGTTGCCAAGTCCATTCAAACGAGGTGAGTTATAGATGGAGCCCTGAACCGTCCCGACGCCAGGTGGAAGATTGGACACAGGCTGATCGGGGGTGGGCAATCCCTGGGATTTACGATGGCTCTGGGCTAAGGCATGCCGACTCCAAACCATATTGTCGACTTTGTTTTGCACTCGCCGATCCAGGGCCTGCCTCTGCACTTCGTATTCCCCGGGACTGAGCTGACCAGCACTACGCATTTGAGTTAGCCTCACATATTCAGGCTCCTCTGCCAGGCGCAACTGGCTTTCCAACTGGTCCATCTGAGAAGCCGTTGGCATAGTGGATCCACAACTCAGGAGAGCAACGCATGAAAGACAGAGGATGGCGCGGATGGGAGTCATGGTGGTGTGCGTGAGACTATTTCTATTTCTATCTCAACCAAGTCTTCTTTGGAAACGTTATTTAAAATCAAATCACGCATGACAAACGCAGACCCTATTGATTTCGACCTCGCTCAGACAGAACCGCGTGGAAATTACCTGCCCTACCCTGTTTCCAGGCTTGCGGCCAAAATCATCCCGCAGGACTTGACCAATTTCAAGAGCCGTGGTGTCTCCAGAGTTGAGCGTGAACTGCAACAGGAACTCATTGAACTGCGAGAGCGTTACATGCGCGTCATCGACGCTTTCAATTGGAACAAGCTTCTCTATGAGGCCAAATTCGGTTTCGAGCCAGTCATCGGCGAAATGTACCATCTCTATGACGTCGATGGAAACTACCATCTAAGCATGATCGAGCCTGAATCCTGGCACCAGCGATGGATCGGTAGTTTCAGACTCAATGCGGACGGCCGCTGGCAAGCTGACCACGTCTCTGAAGACTTTGATCTTCGAAACTTTGTCAGCACATCCGTCGAATAATGGGAGGGCCTGTGAAAGCCTTCCCCCACTCTGAAAAGCTCCTCTAACTTAAAGTCTCAGGAGTATGATGGTGCTCCAGTGCTGCCTTCACAAAACCATTGAAAAGCGGATGTGGATTATTGGGCTTGCTCAAGAATTCAGGATGGAACTGGCAGGCGACAAAGTGCGGATGATTTGGCAGTTCGATCATCTCCGTCAGATCACCTTTGGGTGATATGCCGCTGATGACCATGCCCGCAGATTCGAGCTGATCTTTGTAGACCTCGTTCACTTCATAGCGATGGCGATGGCGTTCCTTAATCGTGTCGGCTTGATAAAGTTGATGGGCCTTAGTGCCGGGTTTCAAGTCTGTCACCCAAGTGCCAAGTCGCATGGTGCCGCCCAGTTGCTTGATCTTCTTTTGCTCTTCCATCATGCTGATGACTGGATTCGCAGTTCCTTTATCAAACTCCGTGCTGGTCGCGTCCTTTAATCCGCAGACGCTACGGGCAAATTCGATCACAGCGATCTGCATCCCAAGACAAATACCAAAGAACGGAATGCCTGCGGTTCGGGCGTAGCCCGCTGCCGCGATTTTCCCTTCTGTTCCACGGTCTCCAAAACCACCTGGGATCAGGATGCCTTGCAGGCCATTGAGGTAAATGTCAGGACCCGCTTTCTCGATGGCTTCAGCATCCACGCGCACAATGTCCACCTTGGTGTCATTGGCAGCACCGGCATGAGTCAGGGCCTCATAAATGCTCTTGTAGGCATCTTGCAGTTCGATGTATTTCCCCACGACGCCAATGCGCACATGGTGCGTCGGATGAATCACACGCTGGACAAAATGCCGCCATTTGGTCAGGTCCGGCTGTGGTGTCTCTAGCTGCAATTGCTTACAGACCACGTCATCCAGCCGCTCTTCATGCAGCTTCAATGGCACCTCGTAGATGCTATGCTTCACGTCACGAACTTCGATCACGTCCTCAATCGGCACGTTGCCGAAAAGAGAGATCTTCTCACGCACCTCGAGTTCCAGCGGGTGCTCCGTACGGCAAAGAATGATGTGCGGTGCTATCCCGATCTCTCGGAGCTTGGCGATCGACTGCTGAGTTGGTTTCGTTTTCAGTTCCTGAGCAGCCTTGATGTAAGGAACCAGAGTTGCATGAATGAAAAGTACATTTCCAGGTCCCGACTCATGGGCAAACTGACGAATGGCCTCTAAGAATGGAAGGCCCTCAATGTCTCCCACCGTGCCTCCGATTTCGGTAATGATCACATCACCCCCCATGGTATCTGCGACAGCTTGGATACGGGCTTTGATCTCATTGGTCACGTGCGGAATCACCTGAACCGTGCGGCCTTGATACTTACCCGCACGCTCCTTATCCAGCACGCTTTGATATACCTGACCGCTGGTGAGGTTGTTTAATTTAGAAAGATTTGTGTGCGTGAATCTTTCATAGTGACCGAGATCCAAATCGGTCTCTGCACCATCATCCAGCACATACACTTCCCCGTGCTCATACGGATTCATCGTTCCCGGATCAATGTTGAGATACGGGTCAAATTTCTGCATGATCACCTTCAGACCACGCAGTTCGAGCAGCGTTCCGAGAGAGGAAGCTGCCAAACCTTTGCCGAGAGAACTGACAACACCGCCGGTGACGAAGATGTATTTCATGGGGGAATTTTTAGTATTCAAAAGTTGATAAGGTCAAACCGATCGTGAGCGGAGATGATTTTCGATAGCGACAGCCTGCTCAAGGGTGTCCACTCCAGGAGACAGTTCATCTGTCAGCACCACGCGCAACCGGGTGCCATTTTCCAGCGCCCTTAACTGCTCCAGAGACTCAGTCATTTCAAGCCGAGATGGCGGCCAACTGACAAATTGGCGCAAAAAATCACGCTGAAATCCGTAAATGCCGAGGTGACGGTAATGCGTGACGCCAGCACCAGCGTTTCTGACAAAAGGTAACGGTGAGCGGGAGAAGTAGAGCGAGTCTCCATTCACATCAAAAACAACCTTCACCACGTTGGGGTCGGCCACTTGCTTTTCATCCTGTATGGGAGCTGCCGCTGTGATCATGCGAATCAGACGATCTTGGCGCAACTGGATAGCCAACTGATCAATCAAAGCCGGTGAAATCAGTGGCTCATCACCTTGCACATTGATGATCCATTCATGCTCCGGAAACATCCCTGCCGCCTCAGCAATCCGATCTGTGCCGCTGGGGTGATCCGGCGAGGTCAGCACCGCTTTGGCTCCGAAGGAAGCGGCTGCCTCGACAATCTTTTCGTGATCAGTGGCGATGATGATGTCATCGACCTCCAAACAAGCCTGGCAACGCTCCCAAGTGTGCTGAACCAAAGGCTTCCCTGCAATGAGGTGGAGCATCTTTCCGGGGAATCGAGTCGATCCCCAGCGGGCAGGTATAGCAACAAGTGTGCGTGGAGTCTCTGGAGCAGCCAAGGTTCGTGAAGGGCGGGTTCACCTGAAATGGCGCGTAGCGGCCAACTCCGCAAGTAAGAAAGATCAAGAATCACGGTTCTGACTCACCGACTTCCGGCTATCGTTCTTTCACCTGGATTATCGTTTCCCTTTTCGGAGCTTTTCCCATTCGGCCAGCTCAACGGGAGCAGATAAAAAAGGCTCTTGCTTCTTCAAAGCAGCATGGCAACGCAGCGCCAGTGCCGCGATGTCACCTAGATGATCAGTGTCCTTTCGTGCCTCGGGGCTCTGGATTTCCTTCGACCATAGTTCTTGAGCTAAGACCATAGCTTCCTTCGCTCGTCCTTGTTTTAATCGGATAGCACATCTGCCATTCAGGTCCTCGTGCCAACGCTGATAGTTTGCTCCTGAGGTAGCCGAACGTTGCCCCCGAAGTTCGTAGGTTTGATAAGCCCCTTCCAGATCTCCCGTCTTCTCCAGCATTTGGGCTAAATAGAGCATGGCCTCGGCCAAATACGATTTGTTGCCTTGTTCATCAGCCATTCGGTAAGCCTCGCGTGACATGTTCACCGCCTCTTGATAGTGTCCCGCCTTGTATTCGTAGTCGGCAACCCCAAACTGTGCAAACATTTGATCTAACCGCAGCGTTGCTAACTTCGAATTCAGTTTTAGAGCCTCAGGTGACGGGGCTAAATCCTCTGCCAATTTGAGCGCCTCTCTTGCAAGAGCAATCGCCTCCGCTGGATGTTTTAAGGCACTTTCAAATTCCGCCAGCCTGAGCAGGAGTTTTACCAGGAAAGGGGCCTTCCCGTCCGATCGAATCTTCAGATCTAGGATCAGCTCTCTGGCGAGCTCAGCGCCGCTGCGATGGTCTCCTCTACTTTTCTGTACGTTCAAGCGCAGATCATATACCCATGGCAGCCTTTCCGTGATAAGGACTGGATCACTCAAACAAAGCTGATGACAATCCATCAGCACCTTGTCTGCCAAATCATGCTCATGGTGACTTTCAAAGGCTCTGGCACAGGCTGATTTAATGAGCAGTCTGAGGATAATCTCCACGCTTTCCAGTCGCGGATCTTGAATCACCTCATGCGCCACCTGACTGGCCTTGGCTGGTTTTCGAAGCTTATCCCAGATCATCACCCGATATCGCTGAACATTAAACCATTGGAAACTTCCGCTTTTTCCTGCCGCTTCAATTCTTTTCATCAAAGCTTCCAGCATCTCCGGCACTAGAAGACGGGCCCCATGCTGCATCTCATGGCTGAGATATTTTAACTCGGCATTCCAAGCTTCTTCGCTATCAGGACCGTGCAGCGCGGCCGTGGTCTCTATGTAGGCTTTTAACATGGGCATGGCCAGCTCGCGCTCACCCATCGTTTTGTAAACGATCCCGACTCGATCAAAGAGATCCCTTTGCAGCAGCGGATCACTTTGGAGTTGGCGGATCTTTTCCTCACTGCCATCGAGAGCTAGCTTGAGCGCTTCCGCATTACGGCCATTGGCCACCTGCTCAGCCACTCGATCCAACATCGAGGTGAGAAAGTCCACCGCCTGACTACTGCGCTGAGCCTCGGTCTCGGCTCTCGCTTGGGCCTTGCGGGCTTCTTGTGCCTGCCAAAGGGCCAGCCCCGTCCCCGATAACAAGGCCACGAAACAAATCAAAGCCGCTGCAAAAAAGACCCGATTGCGACGAATCCAGAGACCGGCAAGATACCGCACACTTGGCGGACGTGCTAGAATTGGCTCAGCATTTAAAAAACACTGCAAATCAGCCGCCAAAAGCGCTGCGCTATCGTAACGCCGATCACGGTCCCGCTCCAACGCCTTCAGGATGATCCAATCCAAATCCGCAGGAATCTCATGCCAAGGCTTGCGCATCTGTGGATCGGCCACGCTGACGATCCCGCGTTGCCGTTTGATTTCCGTCAGCTTCAGGGACGGTCGAAGAGGCCGCGTCTCTTCGACGATACGGCGAAACTCCTCGTGACTTACACCCGCGCGGGTCTTGCCCTCATGCGGGGCTGTGCCCGTCAGCATCTCATAAAACAGGACACCCAATGAATAAATGTCACTGCGAGTATCCACATCCAGACCGCCAGCTAACTGCTCTGGGGACATGTAGAGTGGTGTTCCCATCACATGGCCTAGTATGGTCACCCAGGGCTGATCTAAAAACTCATCACTCGTGGCTTTGGCGATTCCAAAATCAATGATTTTGGCTGTCGCCACGCCATTCATCTCCGTGACCAGCACATTGGAAGGCTTTAAGTCACGATGAATGATGCCCTTTTGATGAGCATGCTGCAGGCCGGCACAGATTTGTTGAAAAAGTCCCACGATCTCTTGGATTGAAGACCGATTCTCCTGACACCAAGTCGTAACCGGTAATCCCTGCACATAATCCATCACGAAATAAGGCCTGCCATGTGCCGTTCTTCCGGCATCCAGCAGAGCCGCAATGTTGGAATGTGCCATGCTGGCCAGCGCTTGCCGCTCAAGACTGAATCGGGCCAGCACCTGGGCGCTGTCCATGCCGCGCTTCAGAAGTTTCAGCGCCACTTCACGTCGCACCGGCTGATTTTGCTCAGCCAACCAGACCTGGCCAAAGCCACCTTCACCTAACAACCGAATCAGGCGATAGGGGCCGATCCATTCTGACTCATCCCGATCCACAAATTCGTCCTCAATCAGCAACTGCGAGAGCAGTTGCTGCTCATGACCAAACACTATGTTAGAGATATTTTCAGACATGATCTGATTTAGCTAAATACTCGAAAAAGCTCGTGTAATTCCTCACGAATCAAAGCTGGCTCAGCCCCATCCAAAGTTTTCGCCAGCTCCTGCTCGATCTTGGTCCGATATTCCTTTCTCAGGCGATGCAAAGCTGTACGGTACGCCTCCAAAGTCATGCCAGCAGAGAGACTTGCGGCTTGCATGCCGAGTTCAGGATCCGTCTCTGTCAAATGCACGGCCAATAGCCTGAAGCGAGAAGCATGTCCGCGTCGATCATACTCTTGGCGTAGCGACTCTAGGCTTGCTTCCAAAACAGTTCGCGCCCATTCGCGGTTATAGAGGGTCTCGATATCCTCCGTGCTAGCCTCAGCATGCTGGATGTAGCGGGTTTCAGCCCCATGATCGGTGAACAGCTGCAAATGCTCTGCCAGGCCCCCTCGTTTCAGGGTATTCTGCCGCTCCCATTGTTGATTGCAGAAGTTCTCAAAGGACGCCAACAAAAATGAGCGCAATTTCCCACGGCTAGAATCAGCTTGGTGCAGCGCCTCACGCTTCAACAGGGAAAGAAAAAAACCTTGGACTGCATCCTCAGCATCCTCCTTAGCAAACCGCTTTCTGGCCACCACATACAGAGGGAACCAATAGGCCCGACACAGCGTCTCTAGAGCCCACTTCGATTGTTCAGGGGAACCTTCTCGAAGGTTTAACAGGAGTGTCCAACGTGTAAGAGGAAAATTGGATTGGGTTGACTGCATAAACAAGGCGGCGGGCCCTCCCATCGCTTAAGAAAAACTGAAATCAATCTCAACCTGACCCATTTTACATCAGGACTTTAAATCACATCGAATCAACTGCATCCGCCATGGCTCCAGGGTTAGGAAATAGTCATGCAGGGTTACCCCAATTTCAGCGTTGAGTGAACCCTGATCCAGAATCACCCCAGGCTCAGAAAAGGCGCCAAGTTCAGTATCTGTCACCGCACGCTGAACCAAAATCCAACTCAGTCCCTTGCGGAAACGTGACTCCCAAGCTCCCCGATGAAGGATCGTGTCAGCCGCGCCATGGCGCAGATAAGGGAATCGTTTTTTATGACTCAAGGCCAAGCGAAGAGGCGACAATTCAGCACTAAAACTCACAATCTGCATCGGTCTCACCGGCCCCTCTTCGGCAATCTTTTCATAGGCCAGAATCAGCGCCATCGCAGCAGCAGCCGCCCCAAGCCCCAGATCCCAGATGATCAGAGGAGAGGCCGTTTCTGCGGACTCCGATTCAGGCAGCAACAACTTACGCGTGAGCTGCACCTCCTCCAGCCAGGGCAAACTGCCAATCTCAGTCGGCAGGACGGTTCCCGTCACGAGATTCCGCATCACGGCTGCTTCCCCCTCTTTCAGAACCAGCTCATAATCCCCTTCCCTCAGGCTCGGCGTCCGGCTATTGGGGATCGGTCGAGTCCCCGTGATCGGATGATCCACATCATCCACCTGAAGAATCTGCCGCTTTTCCTGATAGAGCGGTAGAAACCGATCCTCCAGGATGCTCTGACGAATCTCCCGCATCAGCTCATGGTAGAAATGAATGTTGTGCTGCCCCATCAACTGCCAGCCCAGCGGCTCCTGCGTCTTGGTCAGATGATGCAAATAGGCCCGCGAATACTTGGCACACACGGGGCAAGAACACATCGGGTCCAGCGGCTCATCCGCAAATTTATAGACGGATCGACGCAGTTCCACGATCCCCCGCGACGTGAAACAGGACCCACGCTTCGCCACCTGAGTCGGGATGATGCAGTCAAACATATCCACCCCACGATGCACCGCCTCCAGCACATCCAGCGGCGTGCCCACCCCCATCAGGTAACGTGGACGATCTGCCGGCAGCAGGGCCGCCGTCAGTTCACAGACATCTTCCCGTTCCTGCTTCGCCTCACCCACCGCCAGACCACCGATGGCAAAGCCATCAAACGGCATCTGCATCAGCCCCTCCGCACTTTCCCGCCGCAGTTGCGGATACAGCGCTCCTTGAACGATGGCAAACATCGACTGTGGCGAGTCCTCCCGCGCGGCCAAACTCCGCACCGCCCAGCGCTGCGTCACCTGGAGCGCCGCACGTGCCGCCCGTTCATCCGCCGTGCTCGGGATGCACTGATCCAGCACCATCATGATGTCACTGCCGATCGCCATTTGCGTCTGAATGCTCAGCTCCGGGCTCAGCAGGATGCGCTGCCCATCCACATAACTTTGAAAAACCGCCCCCGCTTCCGTCATCGACCGCGAGTGCGGCAGCGAAAAGATCTGATACCCGCCCGAGTCGGTCAGCACCGATCCCGGCCACTTCATGAACCGATGAATCCCGCCCATCTTCCGAAACACCTCCGGCCCTGGCCGCAGCAGCAAATGATACGTATTCGCCAGCAGGATCTGTGAGCCCGCTGCCTCCAGCGCCTCCGGCAGCTGCGCCTTCACCGTCGCCTGCGTCCCCACCGGCATGAACAGGGGCGACTTGATTACCCCATGCAGCGTCTGAAACGTTGCCGCACGGGCACGTGAATCAGAAGCTTGCGCTTCGAGTTGGAATTGGAGTCGGGAGGGGATCATTCAGGCTGGATCCACTCTGATTAACCGACAGCCACCAAC
>Ga0164295_10001267_pt1 | contig 20951 bp, 7 predicted proteins | sample GEODES006metaG_FD_111798 | JGI IMG/M metagenome (GOLD analysis project Ga0164295, IMG submission 111798) | Oligotrophic lake water microbial communities from Sparkling Lake, Wisconsin, USA - GEODES006 metaG | ecosystem: Environmental > Aquatic > Freshwater > Lake | place: USA: Sparkling Lake... | reverse complement strand
TTTAACAACTCCGGTTGTAAAATCAATTTTTAATAATAACATGAATGGAACAGCCGGCTCTGGTTTTTTGAATGGAACAAGCACCACAAGTAGGACAGCATCATATACTGCTGGAACATGTTCTGGATATGGAGTTGGTGCACGTTGGCAAGGTTCAACAAGTATGGTTTCTGGACTTGACGGAGTGATTTATGAAATTCTCTTTTTTAATACATCACTTGGGTTATCGGATAGGCAATCAGTTGAAGGATACTTGGCCCAAAAATGGAGTTTAACTGGTTCACTTCCTGCAGGACATCCTGGTTTGACTCAAACTCTTTTTTCGGCAACACCTCTTTTAAGATCTCTTGCTGGAATTACCTCTACAATTATAATTACTTCTATTCCCTATTTTACAACATTTAATCCTATTAATTTAGGTAATCTTGCACTTTGGTTAGATGCATCACAGGATGCAACTGCTAATGGTGTTTCAATTGCTTCACTTATTGATCGTAGTGGAAATGGAAATTCACTAACACCAAGTGGAACAATTACAGCCGCCACTAATTTTTTAAGAGGAAGAACAGTTTATAATTTTGGTTCATCGCGCGCTTCTAAAACAAATTTCCCGTGGCAGACATCATTTACACAAATTGTTTTAGTAAAATGTAATACAGGAAATTGGTTATCATCTCTTGTCTCTGGTGGAGCATATTTGGCTTATATATTTGCGGGTAATGATAATTTAATTAATGTAAATAACTTTTTTAATCCAACAGATTCCAGTAAGGCAGTAGGAACATCGGTTTTTACATATGCTGCGGATGGTGTATCCTCTTGGATTATTTTTTCAATTGGATATCAATCTAATGCGACAACAGCGTCAAATTATACAATTAATGGAACAGTTAGAACTTCTGCTACTTCTACTGCAGTTAGTTCAGCAATTTCCGCAACAAATCAATTATGGTTGAATGGAAATGGATCATCAACTTTTGATTCTGGAACATATGTTGCTGAGATGATGCATTATAATGCAGTTTTATCTGAAACTCAAAGACAGCAAGTGGAAAGTTATCTTGCTCAAAAATGGGGCTTACTTCCAGTTCTTCCAGTAGGACACTTACAAGATACTGCACCTGCTGGAATGCCGACATCTGTTCTTACAAAAATTATAACAAATATTAAAGCAATTTATGGAAGTGTAAGATTTACATATCTACCAGTTTCTCCCTATGCAGGAAACCAATACTTATCTGCTTCTGTAACAGCACCCAGTACAGATTCAGTTACATATGAATGCTGGTTTTACCAAACAACTCAAAATAGTGGTAACAATGCCATCTTCTCTACACGTACTGGTGGTGAAGGAAATGGTGGTATTTTGGTAGGTATAAACACTTATTGGGGTGGCTTTTCATTAGGCACACCTACATTTTTAGCGAATTATGGTTTTGCTCCATCCTTAAATACATGGCATCATATTGCTCTTGTTAGAAATGGAACATCCGCATGGACATTCTATTATGATGGAATAGCAAAAACAAGTAATCAAGGTGCAACATTTACATTCACATCTACTACGAGCACCGATATATATATTGGAGCCTTTACTAGTAGTGGATATCCACAACAATTTACAGGATATGTAACTAATTTTCGTTATGTTAAGGGGGTTGCTGTATATACAGGTAATTTTACAGTTCCAACAACAGCCCTAACTGTAACACAAAGTTCTGGAACAAATATTTCAGCCATAACTGCAGGACAAACGCAATTACTATTGTTACAAGAAAATACTGGATTATTAACTGATACTGCGAATAATACTACAGTCACAAATACAGGTACTGCGACCTGGAACGCACTTACACCTTTTTAAAGGTGGATAATCTGGAGTTGAAATAGGGATGTCAATTAGTTGGATACCAAAAATTGTCTCAGTTGCAGCACCCGGATTTTCACCTTCTAGCATTACAGGTTGTGCTGTTTGGCTAGATGCTTCCGATGCAACTACAATCACTCAAGCAACAAATTCAAATATTAGTCAATGGAGTGATAAATCTGGAAATGTAAAGAATGCTGTTTCCAATAGTGTTGTTGGATGGGCTGTTCCTACATATGTTTCTACAGGAGCAACAAAATATGTTTCAATGCTGCCTAATCAAGCACTCTATATTCCTAGTTTTCCTTATACTACATCATGGTCCGTTTTCTCTTGCATGTGTAATGTTACTCTTGGTGCTCGTTGGTACATATCTCCTTATTCTGATAAGAATATTGTTTTAATGGGCATGGGTCATGGTGGAAATAAGATTTTTGAAGATAAATTGGGTGGTGGAAATGATGTTGCTGGATCACATATTGAATTCACTTCTGCTCAAAATACAAATGGAACTGGTGCCTATACTTATTATCGCGATGGAAGTTTAATAGATTCAAATAATACAGCAAATGGTGTTACAGCAGGAACAGTCCGTATGGGTATTGGTGCTAATGGAGCATTTGGTTCTGATATTAATGGAACCTATTATCCTTTTGAAATCATAATGTTTAATACATATCTTGGAACTACTGATAGACAAAATGTGGAAGGATATCTGGCTCAAAAATGGGGGTTGACTTCTAGTTTATCTACAATCACAAATCATCCAGTTTTTTCTTCAAATTATCTGACATCTTCCGGTACAGGAAATAGTCCTGATTCTCAGATAACATGGACAACTATACCAAAATCATTTGGTCCTGTTGCTCCTTCACCTCTTGTTCTTCTGCCTCAACTTTGGATTGATGCTTCTGATGCAACAAAAGTTACAACATCTAGTGGAAATCTAACAGGAATTACTGATAAATCCGGATGCAATGTTTCACTTACAATTAATGGAACAATTTCTTACAATTCTGGAAATCTGAATGGATTAGCAACACTTGGCTTCACAGGTGCTCAGTCTATTACTGGCTCTCTGGCAGCAACAGCTGGATTAGGTGATTACTGTCTTGCTTTAGTCTGGAATTCTGGTAACTCCGGCACAATCGGTGCCCTTGGTATTGGTCCATCTGCGGCAAATAATAAGGCTGCTATTGGATTTAACGGTGCATATTATAATTTGTATGAATGGGGTTCTCAAGAATCACAATACAACAGTTCTGCTGGATCATTTGTTGTTCAAGTTGGTACACGAATTTCTGGAACAACGAATTGCTATATTAATGGCTCAAATCCTACAACAACTGGAACAACTAACTGTAATATTACAAACACACTCGTAAATATTGGCGGATCAGATACATTTTTTGTTACAGGTCAAATCTGTGAAGCAATTGTTATTAAGGGAACTGTTGGAACTTCCAATCGTCAAGGTTTAGAAGCCTATCTTGCAAATAAATGGGGTTTGACTGGACAAATGGCTGCAGGAAATTCATTTATGGCAAATGGTTTATCAACAAATTCATTTTTTCTTTCAAGAATTCCTTATTATGTTGCACCTGTGGTTGTTGCTACAAACTTAATTACTAATTTGGATGCTGCAACATATACATCGGGTTCTACATGGACTGCAGCAGTGGGAAATAATTATACTATAACTGGAACATTTACAACTGCATCTTCTGCAGTTGTCCTTAATGGATCAGCCTATGCTCAAGATCTTACAGGTATTTTATCTTCAACTATGTTTTCATTTACACTGGATGTATGGTTTTATGCGGCTGCAAATATTACTGGAAGCGTAATTGGTGAACTGGGACAAGCAAGTCTTGGACCTTGGAGTGTTACATTGATTAGTATTGCTACAAATACAATTAGTGTTGGTTTTTGGACTGGGTCATTTTATAAATTAAGTATTGGTTCATATACTGCGAATACATGGACTCATGTATCTTACACTTATAATAATAGTACAAAGGCAATTCTTGGATATAAAAATGGTGTTTATGTTTCAACAAGTACAGCAACTAAATTATGGCCAACTTCAGTCTATTTAACAACAGGAGGTGCAGCAAATCCCGATATTACTTTTGCAGGACGTATTGGTGCTTTTAAAGTATATAATTCTGTTTTATCAGCTACGGATGTAAAACAAAACTACAATTCTCTAGCATCACGATATGGTTTATCCCAGATTTAATACATTGAAATCTTAGATGGCTACTATTTCGTGGGCTTATCAAAGTGGTGCACCCAGTTTTGCATTATATACGGCATCTTCTAGCGCTTCTCCTAATACATTTACTATGAGATCTGCTGCTTCTGCTTCCGCTGGTGGAGGTGGAGGAGAAGTTACAGCAGGATTACTTTTTCACTTAGATGCAGGAAATGCTTCTTCCTATCCTGGTTCCGGTTCTACGTGGACTGATTTGGCTGGCTCTGGTCTAACAACAACATTATATAATTCACCTACATATAATTCATCAAATGGTGGATATTTATCATTTGTTGCCAGCAGTAGTCAGTATGCTCAAACATCTGCATCTTTATCTGTTTTAACAACATGGTCTGTTGAAGTATGGCATTATTATAACGGTACATTTTTTAATGGACAACCGTGCATTCTAACAGAAGTCTTTGCTAATAGTGCCATTAATTTTTTTCTTGGAACCTTAAATGGTGCAACTGCACCTCAACTACAGGTTGGATTTTTTAATAGTAGTTGGAATATTACAACGCCAATTACCTTACCATCAAATGGATGGTATCATCTTGTTGGAACATATGATGGGTCAAATGTGAAATTATATGTGAATAATGTGCTAACTCAAACATATGCAACGAGTGATACTCCTAGATCTGGCGAAAGTGGTATTCGCTTTATGAGACGCTGGGATCAAGGAGACTATTGGGGTGGCGGTTTAGCGGTCGTCCGTATTTATACTGGTGCTTTAACGGTAGGACAAGTTGGTACTAATTATAATGCATCAATAGCACGCTTTGGTGGTGGAATTGTTACAACAGGATTACAATTTCACTTAGATGCAGGAAATGCTTCTTCTTATTCTGGTTCTGGTTCTACATGGACTGATTTGGCTGGTTCTGGTTTAACAACAACTTTATATAATTCACCCACATATAATTCATCAAATGGTGGATATTTATCATTTGTTGCCAGCAATAGTCAATATGCTCAAACATCTGCTCCACTTTCTGGATTATCAACTTGGACAATTGAAGTGTGGCATTATTATAATGGTATTACTGATAATGGATCACCGTGTATTCTAACAGATATTTATGGTCCTGACGGTGTTAATATTAATTTTTTTCTTGGTTCCTTAACTACACTTGCTCCTGGACTTCAAGTTGGATTTTACAAAGATAATTTTTTTATTACATCTGGGGAAACCTTGCCGGCAAATGGCTGGTATCATCTTGTTGGAACATACGATGGGTCAAATGTGAAATTATATGTAAATAATGCGCTGACTCAAACACAAGCACAAAATGAGACTCCTACATCTGGAGGAGTTGGTATTCGCTTTATGAGAACTTGGAATTTTAACCAATATTGGGGTGGCGGTCTAGCGGTTATCCGTATTTATACTGGTGCTCTAACTACAGGACAAATTGCCACCAATTATAATGCGTCCAAAACACGCTTTGGTCTGACTTAGACTGTCTTGGGATAAAAAATTGTCTTATTTTATGAAATAAAATTGAAGTATTCTAATAACCAAGTTTCTTGCAGAATGGTCTTCAAGAAAGTTGTTTCATCTGAGTTAGAAATTGAACTACAAAGAGTCTCTGCAGGATACGGATGGACTCCAAATATTATATCTGAAGATGGGTTGAATGTTGTAATGGAGTCCGTAGATGGGCTTTCACTTTATGATAAATATGGGGATTCTCCTTCTGATATCCCTGAATGGATTTGGACAGAAATCTTTCGCATTCTAACAGTTCTGTATGAATGCGAAGGAATTGAATACGTGGATATCACTTCGTATAATTTTATGGAAGCGGAAGGAAAGATTTGGATTATTGATTTTGGACATGCATATTATACTAAAAAGAAAGCTGGAGAAAAGGCAGATAATTGGTTCTTGCGGGAGTTCCTTGATGGAGAAAAAGGCTGGAATCCGGATTTTGCGTAAACTGGGTTGTAAAGTAGATGGCGACAATAACATCTACCGCGTATTTTAGTCCTACTATGATACCGGGATGTCAACTTTGGTTGGATGGTAATGATGCATCAACATTTACTTTATCTGGTTCAAATGTCACACAATGGAGGGATAAATCAGGAAATAGTAATCATATGTCTAATAATGGAACAAGTCCTATATATAAAAGTTCATTAATTAACACATTTGGTGCGATTGATTGTACTAATGGAGGTGCGCTTATTTCATCTGGATTTCAAAATAGTGCAAGTGTTTCATTTGCAATGGTTGCTGTAGTTAAAACTGGAGTAGGTACATGGGGTTCTTTTTTTACACATGGAAGTCGCGATACTGATTTTTCTATTGAACGAAATAGTATAGTTGGCACAACAATCCATTTACAAACTGCCAATGATAATAGTCAATGCGGTCTTACATATACTGAAGAAGCACCTGTTGTTTATTATGGAACAATGACTTCTGGAACAAGCCGTTTCTTTGAATCTTTTTGCGCTGGTACAAGAACAACTACGACTGGAACAAATTCATCTAGTATTTCAGTTGGATCACAGATTGCAAGAATTGGTAAAAGTGATAATAATGAAGTTTGTAATAGTTATATTGGTGAAATAATTTATTATACTTTAGTCTTAAATTCAACTCAACAGGCACAAATTGAAGCATATCTTACACAAAAATGGGGTTTAGTTTCTTCTCTTCCTACAGGTCATATCGGTTTATCTTCAGTTTTTTATAAAATGCCTCCTTTTGCTCCTTTTCAGTTACCCGGCTGCCAAGTTTGGCTAGATGGTGCGGATCCTTTAGGTACCGGCACAGCCCCATCATCGGGAACAGTTTTATCAACATGGTTTGATAAATCAGGTAATGGATATAATGCAGTGGCTTCTGCAACGGGTCCAACATATACATCAAATGCTTTTAATGGGTTAGCAGCTCCTGTTTTTGCTGATACTGAATTATATACATCATCATATACTATTTCATCAACTAATAAACTTTCGGCGTTTCTTGTTTTAAACCCTACTTCATTTTCAGGAACTGTTTATAATGCTGATTTCTTATATACCTTTTCAGATTATCGCATATTTGATTTATATATTTCAACTGCTGGTGGGCAAACAAATCCACCCTTAGTTCTTGGTATAAATAGTGTTGGTGGTTATTTTGCAACAGGTTCAATTATTGGTTCTCATGCATTATTATCTACGACAAGTGATGCAAGTAGTTTTTTAACTTATCTTGATGGAACATTGGTAAATACAACTGCACTTGGATCAATTACTTATTCAATGAATCAATCATCGCAATGGCGTATTGGTTTGCGGTATTATGGTATAATTGCTGAAATAATTATTTTTAATACTTCATTAACCACAAGTCAAAGACAGCAAGTTGAAAGTTATCTTGCACAGAAATGGGATATTCTAGGAAATTTATCTGCTGGACATCCCGGTTATTCTTCAATTATTTATAAGGTTCCAACAAATGCGGTTGTTACAAAACTTGTATTTGATCCTACACAATTATCAGGTTTACTTCTGTGGCTAGATGGATCTAAAGAAACTGGAGCAAATGGAAGTAGTGTTGCATCTTTAACTGATAGATCTGGTAAAGGATACAACTGTAGTCCTACTGCTACAATTACTGTCGCAGCATCATTCTTAGGGGGGAAATCAGTTTATAATTTTGGAACTAGTAGAGCAAGTGTTAATAATTTCCCTTGGCAAACTTCTTTTACTCATATTGTTTTAGTAAAATGTAATTCTGGTCAGTGGATATCTACTCTTTGGTTATCAGGTAATTATCATGCATATATATTTGCAGGAAACTGGAATCTTATAAATGTGACAACTACTTCATTTGGTGTGAATGATTCTAGCATAGCACAAGGTACATCTGTTTTTAGTTCTGCTTCTGGTGGTGCATCTTCTTGGGTTATTTTTTCACTTGGATATCAATGGGGAAAAACAGTTGTTTCAAATTATTCAATTAATGGTACAGTTCGTACTTCTCAAAGTGGTACTGCTCAAACTGCGCAACTTTCTAGTAGTGGAACCTTATATTTAAATGGCAATGGAAACAGTGGTTTTGATACTTCATATGTTGCTGAAGTTATTCATTATAATTCAGTGTTATCCACGGCTGACAGACAGAAAGTTGAAGGATATCTAGCACAAAAATGGGGTTTAACTGCTAACCTACCTGCTACACATCCTGGCTATAAAGCAACCTTAGTTAAATCTGTAAGTACTATTCCAACAACAACTTTATTTAAGCCGACTCAAATTGCAGGATGTCAATTGTGGTTGGATGCTTCTGATGCAACTACTATGACAGGAGTGGTAACAACAGCATTTACTGAAACATTTTCTAATGCTGGAGTTCCAACTAATGCATTTTCTGGAAATGGAGTTGCAAATGGAACTACCTATGCATATCTTGTTGGTAATGCATCCTTTTCTCCATATTTAACACTGGCTAATTGGACTTGGTCGGGAACATATTCTGGAATTTCATATGGAGATTCTCCATTTGTTATTAATCCAACAAGTCCAGTTTCTGGTAGTTTAGGATATTCCGCATTTATTCAAGTTAATCATAATGCTACACCTTCTATAATTTATCGTACAACAACAATTCCCGGAGGAGTTTCTTGCACAGTAAGTTTCTGGTATTGTGCACGAGACTCTGCTGCTTCACCATTATCATTATCTGTATCTTATGGTACTCAAGCCGTAGTTACAATAAATAAACCATTTGTTGCAAATGTATGGACAAATTCAACAACTACTTTTATAACAAATGCAACAAATCAGAATCTGACATTTACAGTAGCAAGTGATACAAGTAACAGTTATTACGGTGGCGACCAAACTGCAAATATTGCTTATGTTCGTGTTACTTATACTGGTGTAATTGATACTATTGGTTTTTCTTTGGCAGCATGGCTAGATAAATCATCAAATGCGTATAATTTTAATCAACTTGCTGGGGCACCAGTTGGATTTACAGCAACAAATGCTATTATTGGAACACCAATTAATGGTAAAAGAACCCTATATTTTGATGAAGGTGCTAGTATTAAGCAGAGTTCAACAATAGATGGTGTAAAGAATTTTTTTTGGGTAAGTCGTATCTCAAGTGTTGGTAGTGGACGGAATTATTTTCTACTTGGTCATGATACTCATTATGATTGGCATTCACAGGTTTATCCCGGAAAATTTTGTGAAGTTGTTTCAGTTTGCCCGGCAGGTATAAGAGACGCTTCTCCATCTGCACTTTATACAAGTGATGCCGCCGCTACTACAAATGCTGCTTTTTCAGCAATAAATTTTCCAACTGCACCTGCTATCTCTATCTTAAGTGTTTCAGGTATAACAGGCACTACACGCTTTCAAGGTGTATGCTACGATAGAGGAGCAGATCATATTGGTTGGTGTGGTGATCTGGCTGAAGTTATTACATTTAGTACAGCACTTACTACATTCCAACATCAACAAGTTGAATCCTATTTAGCACAAAAATGGGGTCTAACAACTAACTTACCTTCTTCACATCCCAGTTTTACTGGTTTAACTCTTTATTTGGCGCCCAAATATATTGGTGGTATTTCTGTTTGGTTTGATGGTGCAGATCCTGCTGGAACTGGTGTGATTCCTGCAAATGGCGCGACTGTATCCCAATGGGTTGATAAATCTGGAAATGCAAATAGCACAACCGCTGCTATAGGAACTAACACATATGATTCTACTAGAAAATCTATCAAATTCAGTGGAAGTTCATATTATACCTTACCTAATGGAACTATAAGTTCTGGTTCTGCTAATTTTACTATTTTTGTTGTGTGTCGTCCTACAAATATTGGAGGGTATTCTTATGTATATTTTGCTGGAAATGGCTCGGCTGGTCAAGCAACTGCTCTTATTTTTTATCCTGATGGTCAAATTGAAAATGGATTTTGGACAGATTATTTGGGTATTGCTAGCGCTGGCTCAGTTGCAATTAATAATTCATACATGTTTACTTCATTCTATAACGGAACTAGAACACTTTATAGAAATGGAACTTCAATTGTAACTGGTACACCAACTGTATCAAAGAATACAGCATCTGCAAATAATTGCATAGGAAGTATAAATGGATCAACATTATTTTATGGAACAATAAGTGAACTTATTGTTTTTAATGTTGCTTTGGATACTACAACAAGACAAGGAATAGAAGCATATCTTGCACAGAAATGGGAACTAACTCCTAATTTAGCTGCATCTCATCCTGGTTTATCAGTTACATATTCTCAATCCCAAAAATTTGCTTTAATCGGCTTAAATTATTATGTTGATGCTGGCATTGCTACTTCTTATTCTGGTTCCGGATCTACATGGTATGATCTTGCAGGATCTGGTATTAATATGACTTTGTATAATTCTCCAACATACTCTTCAGCAAATGGCGGTTATATATCTTTTGTTCCCAGCAGTAGTCAATATGCTCAATCATCTGCTGGTCTACCACTCTTACCAAGGTGGACAGTTGAAGTGTGGCACTATTATAATGCAACTAATACCGGAGTAGGTGCAACAATAGTAGGTGAAGTATTTGGTGGTAATTTAAATTATAATTTAGGAGCATCAGATAACGGAAATACTAATTTATCTGCGACTGTTATTACACTTTCTGGTGGTTGGTATAGATCTTCAGGTTATTCTCTTCCATCTGTTGGATGGTATCATATTGTCGGTATATATGATGGCAGTTTTAGAAAACTTTATGTAAATGGTGTATTGGTTGCATCTGATGCAACATCTGTAACTTTAGCAACAGATGGATTAGGATTCCGTTTTATGAGACGATGGGACTCTGCTTATGCGGACTATTGGGGTGGCTTTCTTGCAACTGTACGTATCTATGCGACTGCTCTAACAGCTGGACAAATTGCGACAAATTTTAATAATAGTAAATCTCGTTTTGGCTTTTTTTGATTTTAATTAATTTTAAAAAAGTAGGATGTCAATTACTAATGTTCCTTTTTTTAGTCCAACTTCTATTACTGGATGTTCTCTTTGGTTTGATGGGACAGATTCAAGCACAATTACACTTTCATCTGGTTCTCTAACACAATGGAATGATAAATCAGGAAATGCACGAAATTTTACTGCAGTTTCCGGGTTTGCAAATGCAACAGTTTCATCTGCATATCAAAATGGATTAAATGTTTTTAATTTTTCAGGAAATGGTCTTTATCGTACTCCTGCAGGTAGTGCTGTTTATCCACAGGATTGTTATATTATTGTTGCATTAAAGAGTACAACTACTCATGTAGATGTTCTTGGAATGGGTGATAGAACTGTAGATAATTTTAACAGTTTAACATTTGCTGAAAATGTGGCAAGTCGATGGCAGAATGGTTCAAGTGGTGGAGGTAGACTTATTTATTCACCTACTAATGAAACATCTACCTCTTTTCTTTTGATGCAATGGTCTATTGCAAATGGAAATTTTCTTCTTCGCAGAAATGGTACTCAATTAGTGCAAGGATCGCAAAGTTATAGTTTTAATAATTCTTCTACTGCTATCTTTCAAATTGGCTATCGCCACACAGATAATGTATATGGCACATTTGCAAATTTCAGTGGTTATATTGGTGAAATTGCTGTTTTTAATAGTCAACTTGGAACAACTGACAGACAAAATATTGAATCTTATCTTACACAAAAATGGGGCTTGACTGCAGGTTTACCAGCAGGTCATCCTGGATTAACATCTACAGTTTATAAAAGTCCTACACAAGCAATTCAAGTAACGCCATACACTTCTGTATCACATGCATTTGCACCTACGCAGATTAGTGGATGTCGGTTGTGGTTAGATGCTCAAGATGATTCTGTAATTTCACTTACTTCTGGTCGTGTTTCCACTGTTACTGATAAAGCACTCGGTACTACTTTTACATCAGTAGGACCAACTCCTGCAAATTTAACCGTTGCATCTGCATCTATAAATTCATTTCAATCATTTTATTTTAACAATTCTGCTGGAAATTTTGCTGGTTTGAGTGGGAATCTAGCACAATTAACTACTGGAACTGCTATCTTCGTTATGAAATATATTTCTTCACAAAATGGTCCTTGGAGGGGAATTTTTGGTTGGAATGATACTACATCTGTCCAATCAATTTCATTTGGAATGAATCTAAATGGCACAGGTACTGTTGGACCCTATGTTCAAAATATTGGATATAACGGAAGTGCTACAGCAACTCTAACAAATAACGGGCTCTATATTGTTACTTTTACATTTACCGGAACAACTACTGGCGTTGGATATAATGGACAAATTAGTTTAACTGCTGGAACTGTATCAAGCTATAGCGGATCTTCCACATCAATTGGTATTTGCACTGAAACAAATAGAACACAGATGACAGCAGTTTATCTTGGTGAATTAATAATTTATAATACTGTTCTTGGATCTACTGATAGACAAAAGGTTGAAGCCTATCTTTCACAAAAATGGGGAATTGGATCATCTCTTGCTGCTACTCATCCTGGTTTAACAATAAATTACTTTCTCCATAAATACATGGTTGCTAGGGGAGCGATTACTACTCTTGCGCCTGCGACTAAAATTCCAATTAATCTGACTGGTCTTATCGTATATTATTCATTTGATAATGCAATATTTGATCTTTATAATACAGCATCTTTAAATTTAACAGGTTCTATTTCTTATGTGACTGGTCGCAGAGGACAAGCGATATCTATAACAAATACAGCAGGTGTTGCTCCTACAAACTATTTATCATCATCTTATGTTTTACCATCTGTATTTACAATTTCTTTATGGTTTCAAACGCCAAATGTATCAAATGGCAGTATGGTTTTTTGTGCAAATAGTAACGTGTCATTAGCAAATGGATCAATAAGTATTTATTTTACTGGAGGGAATTTGTTTTGTGCGTATTCTGATGTTGTTAATAATGCTACAGCATTTGCAATTAGCGCAAATACATGGTATCATACTGTTTTAACATACAATAGTGGAAGTACAACATTATATGTAAATGGATCACAGTCTGGAAATACAATTACAGGAACAAATTCCAAAAACGGATTTACATTTGGAGGCGGAAGAGATACTCTTACTCAATATCCTTTTTCTGGATATATTGATGATTTCCGAATCTATTCACGTGTTTTAACAACTACTGAAATTACTGCTATTTATAATAATTTAGCTTAGATCTTGATTTTTATTTTATGTGGATGACAATTTGAAATTTTTAAAACATAATTCTTTATTATTTTTAAAAAGTAGATGTCAGTGACTGTTACTCCATACTTTACACCAACATCTATTACGGGATGTCGGTTATGGTTAGATGGGGCTGATTCAACAACAATGTTTCAAAATACAGCTGGAACAACTCCTATAACAACTGATGGACAAACAATAGGCGCTTGGAAAGATAAATCTTCAAATGCATATGTTTTCACACAGGCAACAACTGGTAATCAACCTACATACAAAGTTAATATTCAAAATGGGTGTAGTATAACACGTTGGAATGGTACATCAACAGGATTGCAATCTTCTACTTCCATTCCTTTTTATACATCTGCTTCTTCAGGTGGCTCTTTTTTCTTTGTATTTATGATTACAAATAATAGTTCACAACGTTTTTTGATGACATATCAAAATCAAACATCTGGAACTTTTTGTGTATCTGAATCTGAAATTGGATGTCCAACAGGAAATGTAGATACTGGAAATTTTGGAATACATCAAGGATGTAGTAAAGCAAATGTTGCTCTAAATCAAATTTCAACAAATACATACGTTTTAATGAATCTAAATCTTCTATCATCGGGAACAGCACCTGCAAATACAACAATTTTTAAGAATGGAACATCATCATCAATGACCGCTCAAAATGGGGGATTTTATTCTGGAACTACATATCCTAATGCAAATAATTCTAGATTATTGAATATTGGATATCGTGTTCCAGTTGGTATCTATCCAATTGATTGTTGGCTGGCAGGAGATATTGCAGAAATTGTATGGTATCAGAGTCCAGTTACAGATACACAGCGACAGCAAGTTGAAGCATATCTTGCACAAAAATGGGGCTTGACTTCTAGTTTACCTGCAGGTCATCCTGGAATTAGTGGTATCTTATATAGAAGTTCAATACCTGCTCCAGTTAGAGTTACTCCTTATGGTTTTACTGCAACTTTATCAACAATGTTATATATGAGTTCATTTGTACCATATACAGTTCCAGATGGTTGCACTTCTCTTACATTTAATATGTGGGGCGCTGGAGGACCTGGTGGATCTGGCGGAATGCCTGGTGGAGGTGGTGCATATAATACAGGCAGAATTGCAGTTACATCTGGTGAAATCCTCCAACTAATTATTGGCAGAGGTGGTCAATTTGGAACAGCAACTCAATGGTCTACAATGACAAATGCTGAAGGTGGTGGAGGTGGTGGTGGAGGTCTTTCTGGTCAAGGTGGTCAAGGTGGAGGTCGCACAGCAATCCAAAAATTGGTTAGTGGATCATACTTAGAAGTTGTAACTGCCGGCGGTGGTGGATCTGCTGGTGGTAATGCAGGAACTTATGGTGGAAATGCTCATTTTTCTGGAACATCACAAAGCGCTGGAACAACGTATGGACAAGGTCGTGTTCCTACTGGTGGATCTGCAACTGCCGGAGGTTTAAACACTTTTACAGCAAGAGTTGGATTTCCTTGGGATGGAACACAGTTTACTGGAGGATTTGCTTCAAATGCATTCAATGTATCACCAGTAACTGGACCTTGCGGTGGAGGTGGAGGAGGAGGAGGTTATTATGGTGGTGGAGGTGGTGGTCGCAGTGGTGCTGACACATACGGTGGAGGTGGTGGTGGTTCATATTGTAATGCAACTTATATAACAAATTATTCAGGTTCTAATGGAACATCAAATGTTGCAGTAGCATCTGGAATTGCTGGATATATTACTGGATGTGGAAGAGGTGGAAATTCAGGATCTACAAATAATGGAAGTAATGGTTTAATTGTTCTTACACCTGTTTATCCAAATCCTTTAGGTGCTTTTAAAACAACTTATTTTTTACCAACTCAGATTAGTAATTGTTTAATTTGGTTTGATGCCGCTGACTCTACAAAATTTAGTCTAACGGGAACAACTGTAAATAGTTGGACATCAAAAGGAAGTTATACTGGAAATGCTACTTCTCGTTCAGGAACTGTTACACGTGGTACTGCCACATTTAATGGACTTAATGTTGTTCAGTTTCCTGTAGGATCAGAATTAGGATTTACAGCGGCAATTGCAAATCAGCCTCGTGCTTGGTTTGCTGTATTTAAGCAAACATCGCAAGTATCTGTTTCTGGTCCAAACTTTACACAATATTTCGCAATTATTAATCAAACACAAGGTAATGGACAAGATTCAGTGTTTGGACCTGCTCTTCCAACAAATACAGGTACAAGTTCATATGTAATGGCGGAAGGTCCTTCTGGTAATCCAAATGGTGTTCAAACAGGTAATACTGTACCAAACGGATTCAATGTTATGAAACAATATGGATGGATAAATAGTGCTGCATCTACTGCATCTAACTTTCAAACTGTAAATGCTACAAGTTATACTCTTACCACGAATTTTACTGCTACATCTTATGCAACCGGTAGTTTATTATATACGATCAACACGGGATGGTATAATAATTCATGCGATCTTGCTGAAATTATATTGTACAATGGTGAAATAACAACTGTGCAGCGACAATCAGTTGAAGGTTATCTTGCACAGAAATGGGGATTGACTTCTAGTTTACCTGCAGATCATCCGGGGCTGACTTCTATCTTTTATAGAAATTCTTAAAACTCGGATTAATATGAAGTATAATTATTTCTTACTATTTTATATCCAATTAAAATGGACGGTAAAGTAGTATGGCTGGAGTTACCGTAACTCCATATTTTACACCAACATCAATTACCGGATGCCGGTTGTGGTTAGATGCGGCAGACCCAGCAGGAAATGGTGTGATTCCAGCAAATGCATCATCATTAAGTACATGGGTTGATAAATCTGGAAATGGTAATAATGCAACTGCAAATGGAACACCAGCAACTTATAATACAAATGCTGTGGTATTTGCCGGTGCGCAAAATTATGGTACATCACTTTCATCAACTTTATTAACTCAAAGTGCATTTGCAGTTATTTCCTATACAGGTTCTGCATATATGGATATTATCAGCGTTAGAAGTACTGGCGGATCTGCTGGTTTACAACAGATTATTTCTAATGGATCACAAAGAATAACTTCATATGGAGGTGCTGTAGTTGGGACTGGATCAGCAGTTACTGCAAGTACAATTGTACTCTATAACTACACATTTAACTCAGGTTCAAGTACATTTATTTACTTGAATGGAACACAAACTGGAACAAGTACTGGATCTTCTATTTCTGGCTCTGGAACAATTTCAATTGGTTCCTATGATAATAATGGTGGAGCAGAACCATTTACAGGCAATATGTATGAACTTATACTATTTAATGTAGTTCTTACTACAACACAACGACAGCAAGTTGAATCATACTTAGCACAAAAATGGAACTTTACTTCTAGTTTACCTGCAGGTCATCCTGGGATAAATAGTATCTTATTTAGAAGTTTAATAACACCAGTTAAAGTTACTGCTTACAGTTCTGTATCTTTTGCTTTTGCTCCAACACAGATTACTGGATGTCAGTTATGGTTAGATGCTTCAGATACAACCACAATTACATCATCAAGTGGAACTCTGTCGCAATGGAGAGATAAATCTACGAATGCTCTTGTTATGGGGCAATTAGGAGGTACTGCGTTTCCTACTGTCTCAACAGCGGTAAGTCCAAATGGATTACAAACTGTTAATTTCACAAGTTCGCAGTCTCTAGCTTCAACAGGAAACTTAACATTAAATGGACCTGTAAGTATTTTTATTGTTTTCAATGCACCTTCTGGAACTTCTATGTTTTTTTTGGAACATGGATTTTCTGGATCTGGTACTACACTAGCAAGCGGGTTTTACATTTTTGGTGGCAATGGAACATATTGGGATTTAAAGAGAAATGGTACAGAACGTTGTGCTTCTATAGGAACAGTTGGTTCGGCAGTCTTCTCTAATAATACTTGGTATCAAACTGGATTTGTTGATGCTGATGCAACTACAAATACATCTGACTTAGCAATTACTAGAAATGGATCATCTCTTACACCTTCTTGGTATAATGCTGGACAAGGTCTAGGTTCTATTGCTAGCGGTTCCTTTTCAGCACCTTTTTATATAAATCCGACAACCCATGTTGCTACTGCAACATATTATGGTGAAATTATAATTTATAATACAGCGCTTGGAGTATCTGACAGACAAAAAGTTGAATCCTATCTTTCACAAAAATGGGGAGTACAATCATCTCTTGCTGCCAGTCATCCGGGTTTAACTGTTACACATTATGTCAATCAATCTTTTCTAAGTAGAGCTGCAAGTACGATTCCTGTTGCCGCTGTTAAAACAACTGGTTCAGCAACTGGTGGAACTGTTTCAACTGCAAATGGTTACAGAACACATAGTTTTACAACTGTTGGAAGTACAAATTTTGTCGTAACTGGGTTACTTAAAGTACAAGTTCTAGTTGTAGGGGGTGGTGGTGCGGGTGCTTCTGGCTATGAGTCTGGTGGTGGTGGTGCAGGCGGTTCAGTTTTTAATTCAGGTTTACTAATTTCTGCAGGAACATATTCTGCAACAGTTGGTAATGGTGGTGCTGGAAGAGTTATCTTACCGAGGGGTGGACAAGGAGAATCTGGTACTAATTCGAGTTTTTTGACACTTACTGGAAATGGAGGTGGTGGTGGAGGAAATTATGGTGATATTGGAGAAGGCTTTACAACAAGGGGAACAGGTGGACAGGCAGCAAATGGTGGTTGTGGAGGTGGTGGTGGTGGAAATGGTGATGGAGGAGTAGCAGGAACAGCTGGCTCTGGAAATCAAGGATATGGTGGTGGAACATCAACTAATTATGGTGGATCAGGTGGTGGCGGAATGGGTTCTGCTGGATCAAATGCTACAACTGCTGCTGGAGCAAGTGGCGGGCTGGGTCTGACATATCAAGTTGGTAATCAATCATATTTAGTCTGTGGTGGAGGCGGGGGTGGTTCTGAACTTGGGGCTGCTGGAGGAAGTGGGGGTAGTGGAATTGGTGGAAATGGAGGTGTTGGTAATAATACTCCTAATGGAACAGCACCAACCAATGGAGCAGTAAATACTGGAAGTGGTGGAGGTGGCTCTTATGGTTATACTTCACAATCACATGCAGGCGGCAATGGTGGAATAGGTATTGTTATTATTGCATATGCTTATCCGTAGTACAGATCTCGTTTTTGATAATTCTACAGAAATAGTAGGATGTCAATTACGAATGTTCCTTTTTTTTCACCAACATCAATTACCGGATGCCAGTTATGGTTAGATGCAGCGGATTCTAGCACAATTACTGGAACTACAACAGTTACACAGTGGCGTGATAAATCTGGAAATACTCGTCATATGGGTGTAGGATCTGGAACTACAAGTTATTCTTCTAGTGCAATACAATTAACAAATTCGTATATGTTTGTAACAAGTGCGGTTAATTTAATTAATGTAACAGTTTTTATCATTGCGAAAACAACTGGTCCTTCTAATCAAACCGTTTTTACTGGAAGACCTAACTCAAGTGTAAACTGGGATAGTTTAGATGGATTTGGATTTTATATGGATGAGACAATACAGGTACGGTTCTATGGACAACAACCTTCAGGAAAATTTTCAACATTTAGTGTTAATACTTCAACACCTAGATTGTTTTCATTTAAATCTACTGGAACTTCAGTTAGTGGATGGTATCAGGGTGTTTCACAATCGGGTGGAACTCTTTCATCTACACGAACTTCTACAGCGCAGGGATTTGCTATAGGAGGAGAGTGGGCAGGCAGTTCATATGGAAATATTACTACAAATGCTTCACTCTATGAAATTATTGTGTATAATTCAGATCTTACTGATAATCAACGACAGCAAGTTGAATCATATTTAGCACAAAAATGGAACTTAACTTCTACTTTACCTGCTGATCATCCTGGAATAAATAGTATTGTATTTAAAAGTTCAATCGTACCTCTTGTACCCATTCCTTACACTGCTATAACTTACGCGTTTGCTCCAACGCAGATCGCCGGATGTTCTTTGTGGCTTGATGGAGCAGATCCTGCAGGAACTGGTGTTGCGCCTGCGCTAAATGCATCCATTTCAACTTGGGCTGATAAATCTGGTCTAGGTAATACTGCTACGAATCAAGGTGGAGCAGGAACAGTAACTTATACGACTGCAGGATTAGTTTTTAATGGATCTGGATATTTTTATGTACCAGGTCTAGCAGGTAATATTGTAAACAAGGCATTCGTAATATTTGTAGTGGAGACACTTAATACAACAAATGGTACTATGTTGATTGGTGATGATGCTCAAACAAATTATGGAACAGATAATGTATTGCACATAATGTATAGAAGTAGTACTAATTTCACTTTTGCATTTTATGCAGATGATCTTGAAGATTATGCAGTATCAGGTACTGGAACTCGGCGTTTATGGACATTTTATTTACCTACTGCTGCAAATCGTAATACAAGACGAAACGGTGGTATTGATGTTACGCATGGAAATTACAATAGACTAAATTATTGGTCAACTCCCGCTATTGGACGTGGATTTGGTGGATATAATTATGTTGGAACAATGTCTGAGGTAATTTTATATCCTTCAGATATTGGACTAACTGACATTAAAAGAGTAGAGGCTTATTTAGGACAAAAATGGGGTTTAAAATCATCTCTTGCTGCATCCCATCCCGGTTTAACAACTGATTATTTTAATCATCAATCTATTGTTAATAGAGCGGCGCTTACTGCGCCTGTTCGTCTTTCACTAATAACTGGTTCAGCAACTGGTGGAACAATTTCAACTGCCAATGGTTACAGAACACATAGTTTTACAACTGTTGGAAGTACAAATTTTGTTGTAACTGGTGCGCTCAAACTGCAAGTTCTCATTGTTGGTGGTGGTGGTGGAGGTGGTTTTACTAACTGTGCTGGTGGAGGTGGCGCAGGTGGTGCAGTTGCAACTACATTAGTTATATCCGCAGGTACATTTTCTGTTACGGTCGGTGGGGGTGGTACCGGTGGTAATTATACTAATTCTGTAACAACACAAGCAGCAAATGGCAACAATAGTTCATTCAACGGTATTACCGGAATAGGTGGTGGGTACGGTGGCTGGGTCGGTAACCCACGCAGCGGAGCAGCTGGAGGATGCGGTGGTGGCGGATCATATGCTGGTGGCGTAGGTTCAGGTGGCGCGGGTTTACAAGGTGGTAATGGTGGACGTGGTAGTACGAATCCTGGTGAAAACAACTCGGGTGGTGGAGGTGGTGGTATGGGTGGGGAAGGCGGTCTTCCAAATTTGGTTGGTGGATTTAGCGGCGGAGCGGGTGGATTAGGTGCTACTTATGTAATTGGAGGAACATCATATACAGTATCAGGTGGTGGAGGCGGTGGAACAGATGCTAATCAAGGATTAGGAGGTTCGGGAATTGGAGGCAATGGTGGAACTCCGGGCACTCCATTGGGTGCTGCAGGAAATGGCACACCAAATACGGGAAGTGGTGGTGGTGGTGGTGGTGGTGGGTTTGCTGACACTACAGGTGGTAACGGGGGATCGGGTATAGTAATCATATCTTATGTTTTT
>Ga0164295_10001266_pt1 | contig 20956 bp, 27 predicted proteins | sample GEODES006metaG_FD_111798 | JGI IMG/M metagenome (GOLD analysis project Ga0164295, IMG submission 111798) | Oligotrophic lake water microbial communities from Sparkling Lake, Wisconsin, USA - GEODES006 metaG | ecosystem: Environmental > Aquatic > Freshwater > Lake | place: USA: Sparkling Lake... | reverse complement strand
GGTCGCATTTGTAGGGGGTGATGGCGACCAGTCCGTGACTGCGTTTGGCGTGGTGCGGAGCGCCCTGCACCAGTTCCGGGTGGCCGGGGGCGCGACGCCAGTTGCGCTGGATGCCGGCGCAGGCTTCGCACAGCAGCATTTTTTTCAATTCCTGCTGGCGGTTCGGATCAAGTGTCGCGGCGGGCGCGTCAGGCGGGGTGTTGCTGGAAGTCATGGGCCCGATTGTGCGCTTTGCCCGCCGGCCGGCGCGCCCAGCTCCCGCAAGCGCAGGTGTATGGCATCGCCCAGGTCCAGTGGCTGCTGCTGCCGGGCCGTCAGGTAATGGATGCTGAACACGTCAAGATAAGCCTCCAGCGTTTGCGCCGCCAGCGGCTCGTCGGCCAGCGCCAGGCACAGCGAAGCCACCTCGGAGGTGCAAAAGTGGTCATCGCGTTTGGAGCGGCGCAGGCGGTAGCGCGAGATCTGCTCGGGCGCCAGACTGAGCACGGGCAAGTGGTCCAGGTAAGGGCTTTTGCGAAACATCTTGCGCGCCTCGGGCCAGGTGGCGTCGAGCAGCACAAACAGCGGGCGCCGGACCTTGGGGCCTGCGCCCGCAACATCTGCCTGCACACGGTGCACCACCCGCCGGGCGTCGACAAACTCCCCCGGAAACACCAGGTAAGGCTGCCATTGCGGGTCGGCCAGCAAGGCCAGCAGCGCCGGGTCGACCTCGGTGCGGGCCCAGCCAAAAGCCCAGGTGTCGGGCACCACATCGGCAATCAACCAGCCGGTGTTGCTGGGTTTGAGCGGCTCGATGTCGCACATGATCAGGCACACACCGGCGCGCGTGGTGATGGCCGGGCGCAAGTCACACAGGCAGTGGCTGGGGATCAGCCGGCAACCGGGGCAATGCGCCAGGCGCGAGCCGCCACGCGCCAAAAAAGGCTTGACGCTGCGTGCCAGCCGGGCGGTGCGCAATCGGGAAACAGCATGAGGCATACAAGGGCAGGTTTGACTCAAAGTGGCGCAAAGACGGTCATCGTTGCCCGCCGGCGCAGCCATAACGGAGTCAGCGTGAACAGCGCTGACTTAAGCCAGGGCAGGTACAGGGCGACCCAGCCGGTCAGAAGACAGGTACTGCTGGCGGTAAATCTCAAAGGGCATGGTGTCGGCCGCTTCGATCTTTTTCTGCTCAAACAAGGACTGCCGGCTCATCGCCTCAAAGCGACTTTGCTGCTCGGCTGTCCAGGGCATTTGCAAATAAAACGCTTGCGTGCTCAAAGACTGTGCACGCAAAAACTGAACAAAAGAATTGTCAAAACTCTGCATGCTGCTGAGCACGCGCGCGGAGGGCAGCGTGTCGGGCGCATGCAGCGCAGCGTCTGCGGCACTCAGGGCGCGGCTGTAACGGTCACTGGCGTGCGCCGCGTCCAGGCAGGCGGCCAGTGGCCTGCAGGCATCCATCAGTTCCTCGGCCCAATCTGTCAGGCTGATATCCCGGCCGCCACGCTCGAGCATCAAACCCGGCTCGCGCCCGCGCGCAGCCGCGCGGTGCTGGTTGCGCGCCAGCTCGGCGATCTCGGCGGGTGAGTCTGGCGGGCTTTCGGTTTGCAGGCAGTGCAGCAAAAACACATCCAAGAAATCCATGGTCTCGGCCTTGATGCCGGCCGGCACAAAGGGGTCCAGGTCCATCAGTCGCACTTCGATGTATTCGACACCGCGCTCGCGCAGCGCATGCAGAGGACGCTCGCCCGGAAAAATAACGCGCTTAGGGCGAATGGTGCCGTAGAACTCGTTTTCAATTTGCAGCAGCGTGTCGCCCAACTGGTTGTAGTCGCCGCCCGGGTTGCGGATGCCCACCGCTTCATACGCCGGGTAGGGCCGAGTGAGCGCATCGGCGAGGGAGGCGGCGTAGCCTTCGAGGCTGTTGTAGCTGACGGCCAGCGAGGCTTGCGCGTCACTTTGGTAGCCCAGGCGGCCCATGCGCAGCGAGGTGCCGTGCGGCATGTACATGGTGCTGCCGGCGAGCTTTTGCAATTCATGCTGACGCCCGGCCACAAAGCTCGAACACACGGCTGGCGAGGCGCCAAACAGGTACAGCAGCAAAAAAGCGTGACGCCGGAAGTTGCGTATCAAACCGAAATACGATTGGCTGCTGACGCCCGGCAGCGACCAGTTGTAGTGAATCCCCGAGATGGTTTGCATGCGCCGGCCGTAACGGTGGCTCAGGCCCATGCGGTAGACGCTTTTAGCGCGGCCCACATTGGACGCGCCGAAACGGGCAATGGGAATGGTCTCGTCAGTCGGCAAGCCGCAAGGCATGCTGGAGACCCACAGCATCTCGTCGCCGGCCTGCTGCATCACGCGGTAGGTGTACTGGTGCAGCTCCGTGAGCTCGGCCAGCGTGGTGGTGGCGTCTAAATGGGCTCCGGTGACCAGTTCGACCTGGGACTCGCTGAAGTCGGTGGTGATGTGCGGGTGCGTGAGGGCCGAGCCCAGCGCCGCCGGGTGCGGCGTCAGGGCCAGACTGCCGCCGGCTTGGGCGCGCAGGCTTTCTTTTTCGATACCCCGACGCATACCCAGCAGCCGGGCGGGTGTCAGATCAGCCAAAAGACTGCCTGAAAGCGGGCCGGCCGGTGCCTGCAACTTGGTCATAAGGTGTCGATTCTTCAGAATTCTCAATTTTTTAAGAAAGCGAACCGTAGCACATGACGGCATTTTTCGCTGAGCAGCCACCGGCATGAACACCAGGCACAAAGGCCTTGGAGGCCGGCAGATCAGGCCAGTACACGGCGCAACCAGTCTTCGATGTCCTGGATTTCTTCCTGACAAAGCGAGTGCTCCATGGCGTACTCATGCCATTGAACAGCGTAGCCCAGCGACTGAAGATGGTCACGCGAGGCGGTGGCGCGCGGCAGCAGCACCACCGGGTCACGGGTGCCGTGGGCCATGAAAATCGGCACATCCTGGTTGGCAGAGCTGCGCTCGGCGGCGGTTTTATCGGCCAGCGGCAAATAGCCCGACATGCACAGCAAGCCGGCCAGCCGGTCGCAATGGCGCAAGCCGGTCATCAGCGTCATGGCGCAGCCTTGCGAAAAGCCGGCCAGCACGATGCGATGGGACGCTATGCCGCGCGACTTTTCGCGCTCGATCAAGGCGTCAATGGCCAATTGCGAATGGCGCAGACCGGCTTCGTCCTGGCGCTGCGTGAGGTCAGCACCCAGAATGTCGTACCAGGCGGGCATCTGATAGCCGCCATTGATGGTCACCGGCATCACCGGTGCGTTCGGAAAAATAAAACGCACCGGACCCACGCTAGACAGATCGAGCTGCTCGGCAACGGGGAGGAAATCGCGGCCATCAGCACCCAGGCCGTGCAGTATCAACACTGTGGCAACCGGGTTTTCGCCGGTTTGGGCTTCTAGAACTTGAAGAGACATGAGCGAGCTCGCCGGATGGACGCCAGTTGAAATAAAAAATAAGCCAGCAACACCGCGCCGGCCGTGGCATTTTACCGGGGGTGCGCTTGGAGCGTTTATAGCGACCGACTCGCAATACTCCGTCGGGGGAGCTAGCAAGATGCGGCGGTCAAGGTGTCAAATTGCACCAGCGAGTTGACTGCACTGGCCGACGCAGTCTGCCGCGCCAGCCAGGCGTCAATCTGCGCTGGGTCGTTGACAGTCTTGAGCTGCTGATAGGCCGTCTCAGCCTGCGGGTAACGCCGGCGCAAAAAATTAAGCCACTGCTTCAGGCGCCCGGCCTGTGAGCGTGCGTCCAGGCGCGTGCAGACCAGGTCCCAGAAGTCAGCGATATGCGGTAGCAACGCCTCCCAGGCCAAGGCGGTTTGTAGCGCTGCGTCTGGGCCATGCTGAATAGCCCAAGCCAGTCCGGGGTCAGCGACTGCGCCACGGCCGATCATCAGCATGTCGCAGCCGCTGACCTCGCGGCAACGTGCGGCATCGGCCAGTGTCCAAATTTCCCCATTGGCTACCACCGGCAGGGCTACCGATTGGCGAATATCGGCAATGCGCTCCCAGTAAGCGGGCGGGCGGTAACCATCAGCTTTGGTGCGGGCATGCACCACCAGCTCGCTGGCGCCGGCCTCGTCAATGGCGCGGGCACAGTCTTCGGCCAACGCATCGTCATGAAAGCCCAGCCGCATCTTGGCCGACACAGGCACCGCCGGCGCACCGCGGCCACAATGCGGCCCACAGCTTGCGGATCTTGCAATAAAGCGGCACCGCCGCCGTGGCGGTTGACAATGTTTGCCGGACAGCCGAAGTTCAGGTCAATGCCGGCTGAACCCATGGCTGCCAGCCGGGCGGCGTTGTCAGCCATGCAAGCGGCGTCCGAACCCAGCAGTTGCGCACGCACCGGCACACCGGCCGGCGTGCGGCTGCCGTTGGTCAACTCCGGCACCACGCGGATAAAGACACGTTCGGGCAGCAGCTGGTCGGTGATGCGGATGAACTCAGAGACGCAGCGGTCAATGCCGCCGACACGCGTCAGGATGTCGCGCAGCACAAAGTCGAGCAGCCCTTCCATGGGCGCGAGTAAAACGACAGGAGTCGTCTTGGGGCTGATCATGTGCGCGGGGCCGGCGATGGCGCTGCGCATGGCCAGCCCCGGCACATGCTCAAGCCAGCGCGCGTTTAAGGCGGATTTCTTCGAGCCGCGCGGTGCCCACGGGCACGGTTTTGAGCGAGGTCATCTCACGCTTGAAACCGGCATGCTCAAAAAAGCGCATGGCGCGCTCGTTGCGCACCGGCACCCAGGCGCTGACACTTATGCAACCCTCTTCCTTGAGGCCGTCATGGGCCGCGTCCCACAGCGCCACACCGGCGCCCTGCCCCCAATCGGCCGGCAAGACATACATAGACCAGATCTCGCCCATGGTCGAGGGCGTACCCTTGTCGCGCGAGCGGTCAAAGCCGACAAAGCCAACGATCTCGTCGTCTTTGCAAACCACTTGCACTTGCGGCTCGCTGTACTCGATGGCTTCGCGCCACAGAGCCTGGCGTTTTTCGACAGAGGGCGCAGCAAGCTGCTCGTCAGGCAACAGCCCCTGGTAGGCAGCCTGGGCAGAGGCTACATAAATTTGAGCGATGGTCTTGGCATCGCGAACGGTAGCAGGTCGAACTTGGTAACTGGACATGGGAAAGTTGGTTTGAAACGTGTTACCTGCGCAGATCAGGTTGTTTGAAAAAAGAAACGGAATTGTCGCCGCAATTGTGCAGGCCAGACAAGAGCCTGCAACAAAGTTCCGGCACAGGTTAAATTGGCGCTTGCCATGAGCACCCCATCCCTTCCCTGTCAAAGCTTCAAGGTCCGTATCCAAACCCAGAGCGGTGAATTTGTCGCGCCGCAGGACCAGACCGTGTTGCAGTCGGCACTGGACAGCGGGTATTCGCTAGCGAGTTCCTGTCGCAACGGTGTGTGCCGCACTTGCCTGTGCCGCTTGCACAGCGGCCGCATCAGCTACCGCATGGACTGGCCCGGTCTGAGCGCTGAAGAAAAAGCCGAAGGCTTGTTTTTGCCCTGCGTGGCCTACCCTGTCTCGGACCTGTTGATGCAAGTCGCTGCGCCCGGCGATTGAGGGGCAACTGAGAGCAGACTGAACTAAGCATCAACTGCAATCGATAATGCACGTGTGATTCATTTCCTGCGTCGATTTTCAAATTCAGTGCTGCTCGTCGGTCTGCTGAGCACCCTGACCAGCCCCGGCGTCTTGGCGGCAGCTGTGTTTGAAGACAGCATCGCTCAACGCACCATCGCCTGCACCACCTGTCACGGCCCCGAGGGCCGTGCTGCACCCGACGGCTACTACCCGCGCCTGGCCGGCAAGCCCGCCGCCTACCTTTACCAGCAGCTGCTCAATTTCCGTGAAGGGCGTCGCCACTACGGGCTGATGACGCAAATGGTGGCGCCGCTGAGCGACGCCTACCTGATGGAGATCGCGCAGTACTTTGCCAATCAGCAAGTGCCCTACCCGGCTGCACAGCCGCACAAAGCACCGGCAAGCCTGCTGGCCAGGGGCCGGGAGCTGGTGCTGCATGGCGACGCTGCGCGCCAGGTGCCGGCTTGCGTGCAATGCCACGGTGAGCGCATGACGGGTGTCTTGCCCCAAGTCCCCGGTCTCTTGGGACTGCCGCTGGACTATCTCAATGCGCAACTGGGGGCCTGGAAAACCGGTAAACGCCGTGCGCACGCACCCGACTGCATGGCGCAGATGGTCCAGCGCCTGAGTCTGGACGACATCAACGCGGCGTCAAACTGGCTGGCGGCTCAAGCGGTGCCGGCGCAAAGTCAACCTGCACCAGCGCATGCCACAGCAGCGGCCGCAGCCAAAGCTGGCGTGCCGGTGCCGGCCTGCGGCAGTGTGGCTTTGCCCACCGCCACGGCGGCGCCCGCCGGTGCCGCCGGCAGAGCGGCCAAATGACGCAAATGACGCGCGCAAGGCTCTGGCGCCGGTTCAGCTGGGCGGCCTCGGCGGCGCTGCTGCTGACCGGTTTGCTGTGGCTACTGAACACCCGCGATGAAACCGCACCAGCCGGCCCGCCCGGCCCGGACAACAGCGCGGCTCTGCTGGCACGCGGCGAATACATCAGCCGTGCCGGCAACTGCATGAGCTGCCACACTGTGCCCGGCGGTGTGCCATATGCCGGCGGGCGCGGTATCGACACACCTTTCGGTACGGTGTTCTCCAGCAACCTCACGCCCGACCGCGACACAGGCCTGAGGAACTGGAGCCGAAATGACTTCTGGCGTGCCCTGCACAACGGCCGCTCCAAAGATGGCCACCTGCTTTACCCGGCCTTTCCATACACCAGCTACACGCAAGTCAGCCGCGCCGACAGCGACGCCCTGCACGCTTATTTGCAAAGCCTGCCGGCAGTGGCCGCCAGACCACCGGCACACACCTTGCGCTGGCCCTTTAATACCCAAGCGGCGCTGTCTGTCTGGCGGGCGCTTTATTTCAGCCCTGGCAGCTTTGTTCCTGAGCCCGTTCAAAGCGCTGATTGGAACCGTGGTGCCTACCTCGTGCGCGGCCTGGGCCACTGTTCGGCCTGCCATTCAGCGCGCGACGCGCTGGGCGGCAGCAGCCCGCTGGACCTGGCCGGCGGCCTGATACCAATGCAAAACTGGTATGCCCCCTCACTGAGTGCCAAAAATGAGGCCGGACTGGCCGATTGGCCGGTGGACGAGGTGGTGACGCTCTTGCAAACCGGTGTCGCACCGCATGCCTCCGTGCTCGGCCCCATGGCCGAGGTGGTGTTGCACAGCACCCAGTACATGAGCCCGGCAGACTTGCGAGCGATGGCGGTTTATTTAAAGGCCCTGCCGCACAGCGACAACCTGGCGCCCGATTTGCCCAGCGCCGCGCGGGGCCCACGGGCCACTGCCCTGGCCACCTCAAGCAGTGCCAGGGCCGGCGCGCAGCTGTATGAAAACCACTGCGCTCAATGCCACGGCGAGAAGGGCCAGGGCGTGGCAGGTGCGTACCCCGCCTTGGCCGGCAACCGCGCACTGAGCATGCCGGCTACCACCAACCTGGTGCAAATTGTTTTGTACGGCGGCTATGCGCCGGCCACGGCCGGCAACCCCAGGCCCTATGGCATGCCGCCATTTATGCTGGTGCTCAGCGACAGCGAAATCGCCAACTTGCTGACCTACCTGCGCAGCGCCTGGGGTCACCAGGCCGGAGAGGTTTCTGCGCTGGACGTCAACCGCGCGCGCAGCGGACCCCAGCGCTAAAAGTCCGCCGGTTTCAAAGCCGGTCCCGCCGGGCCAGCTCCGGAAAGTAACGCAGCCAGGCCGCAGCAATCAGCAGCGTTCCCACGCCGCCCAGCACCACAGAGCCTACCGGCCCCATCACAGCAGCCGTGGCACCCGACTCAAACTCGCCCAGCTGATTGGAAGCACCGATGAAGACAGAGTTAACGGAACTGACTCGGCCTCGCATTTCGTTGGGCGTTTCCATTTGCACCAGGGTCTGGCGCACCACCACGCTGACCATGTCAGCAGCGCCGGACAGTGCCAGTACAAGGAGTGACAAAGTAAAACTGGTGGACAGGCCAAAGACCACCATGCACAGGCCGTAGACTGCCACCGCCCCCAACATGCGATGGCCCACGCGTCGCTGCAGAGGCCAACGCGTGAGCAGTGCCGACATGAGGACCGCGCCAACTGCGGGCGCGGCGCGCAACAGGCCCAGGCCCCAGGGGCCGACCATCAGAATGTCTTTGGCAAACAGGGGCAGTAAGGCTGTGGCGCCGCCCAACAAGACCGCGAACAAATCCAGTGACACCGCGCCCAGCAAGGCCTTGCGCTGCCAGACAAAAACCAAGCCTGCCAGCAAGCTGCGCATGGTCACCGGTTCATCCGGCGGGGGCAGGTGCACATAGCGCACGCGTGACATCAAAACACATCCAATAAAGAACAAGCCCGCGCTGCTCGCATACACCGCTGTGGCACCGGCCACAAAAATCAAGCCCCCCAAAGCCGGCCCGCCAATCACGGCTGTCTGCATGCCGCCGGCGCTAAAAGCCATGGCACGCGAGAGCAAGTCCGGCGGCACGAGTTGCGGCATCAAGGCCTGCTGTGCCGGCATTTGAAAGGCCCGCGCCGCACCCAAGGCCACGGACAAGCCCAGTAGCAATTCACGCGAGGCCCAGGGACCGCCGGCGAACAGTCCTTCGGTGGCGGCCATCAAGACCAAGGCCACCAGACCCTGAACCAACAGACAAACCAACACAATGCGCGCGCGGTGCAGCCGGTCAGCCACATGACCGGCCACCAGCGTCAGCAGCAAGGCCGGCAAAAACTGAAACAAGCCGACCAGACCCAAGTCCCAGGCACTGCCGGTCAGCTCGTACATTTGCCAGCCCACGGCGACCATCAACATCTGCTGGCCACTGATGCTGGCCAGCCGCGAATACCAAAGGCGCATAAAGGCCGTCTGGCAGGTCAAGTCAGAAAAGTTGTGCAAAGCCATGGCGCAGCAGCTTAACAGTGCCAAATGCAGGCTAAGGCTCAAGCATCTGCAACGATAATGAACATCACGGGCAGCAGGCCCGCATCCAACCCACAGGAGCACACCATGGCAAAAGGTCAACAATCCCAGAAGATGGTCAAGAAGCCCAAAAAAGACACATCGCCACCTAAAACTGTTTCTCCGGACGCTGTGCGTCCCACCATCGTCACCGTGGTGCCGGTGCGCGGCAAGCTGAAAAACAAATAAAGGCCGTGAAGCCCGCGCCACAAGACGGCACGCCTGCCCCGGATGCCGGCATCACAAGGCCGGCGGCGCAACGCGGCAACCCCTTGCACGGGATCACGCTAGAAGCCATCGTCACCGCGCTGGCAGCCCATTACGGCTGGGAAGAACTGGGCCAACGCATCCAGATACGCTGCTTTGTGCTGGACCCCAGCGTGGCATCGAGCCTGAAGTTTTTGCGTAAAACCCCTTGGGCACGCGAAAAGGTTGAAAGCCTTTACCTTTATATGCTGCGTGAACAAAAGCGTGCCGCCTACTCTGCCCAGCCCTGATTTGCCTTTGAAGTTTCACTTCAGGGACACTTGCCTGCTGGTGCTCGACAAACCCGCTGGCATGCTGTCCGTGCCCGGTCGGGGAGCCGACAAACAAGACTGCCTGAGCGCACGCGTGCAAGCGCACTGCCCGGACGCGCTGGTGGTGCATCGACTCGACATGGCGACATCCGGACTGCTGATGATGGCCAGAGGGCTGAGCGCGCAGCAGCAATTGAGCCTGGCGTTTGCCGGGCGGCGTGTTTACAAACACTACACCGCCGTGGTTCAGGGGCTGATGGCCGAGCCGGCTTGCACACGGGATGCCGCGGACGCACAGTCGGGCTGGGGCTTGATCGACCTGCCGATTGCTGCCGACTGGCCGCGCCGGCCGCTGCGCATCATTGACCAAGCCTTGGGCAAACCCAGCCAGACGCGCTGGCGCATTGAAAGCCGTGACAGCGTTGCCGGCACAACCCGACTGCTGCTCGAACCCCTGACAGGCCGTACCCACCAGTTGCGCGTGCATTTGCAAGCTATCGGTCACCCCATCGTGGGCGATGCGCTTTACGGCCTTGACGAGCAGCCAGCGCAGCACGGGAGAATGCTGCTGCACGCCAGCGCGCTGAGCTTTGCACACCCTGTGACTGGCGAGTCGCTGCACTTCACCAGCACCGCCACTTTTTGATTGGAGAAACAATGAAACCCCAGCATCTCACCATTTTGACCGGCGCTTCACGCGGCATGGGCCTGGCCATGGCTGAGCAGTTGTTAGCGCCAGGCCACACGCTCTTGTGTATTTCTCGGCAAGCCAACACGAAGCTCGCAGAACGCGCGCCAGCCCCGGGCGCGCAGCTGATGCAATGGACTGAAGACCTGGCGCAAGCCAACACAGTGAGTCAGCGCCTGCTGGCCTGGTTGCAGAGCCAGCCAGGCGACGGGTTTGCAAGCGCCACCCTGATCAACAACGCCGGCGTGATTCCGCCGATTGCGCCGCTCAGCCTGAGCGATCCGGCTGACCTGGCGCATGCGCTGCGCGTGGGGCTGGAGGCGCCCATGTTGCTGAGCGCGGCATTTTTGCGGGCGACCGACAGCTGGCAGGCCACACGCAAGATCCTCAACATTTCATCGGGTCTGGGCCGCCGGGCCATGGCTTCGCAATCGGCCTACTGCGCGGCCAAAGCCGGCATGGACCATTTCACGCGCTGCCTGGCGCTGGACGAGGCGCTCAAACCCCGGGGGGCCAAAGTCTGCTCGCTGGCCCCAGGCGTGATCGACACCGACATGCAAGTTCAATTGCGCAGCGCAGACGATGCACTGTTTCCGGACCGCCAAGGTTTTGCCGGCCTGCATCTGGGTGGGCAGCTGACTTCGCCGGACGAGGCGGCCAGGCGGGTGCTGGCGTATTTGGCGCGGGCTGACTTTGGACAGAACCCGGTGGCGGATGTGAGGGAGTAGCGGACGCCGTGAAGCGAAACACAGGGATGGATCCCCGCCTGCGCGAGGATGACGCGGGGAAAGCAGTCACGCCTGCTGTAAGTCCGTCATTCCTGCTGTGAGTCCGTCATTCCTGCGCAGGCAGGAATCCATCTTCGCTCCCCAGACAAGAGCCGCCTTCAGGGCTCGATCTTCACGCCCTTCCAGAAGGCCACGCGGTCTTTGATGTTCTCGGCTTCGGGCTTCGGGTCGGCATAGTACCAAGCTGCGTCAGTGTTCATTTCACCATTGACCAGCAGCGAGTAATAGCTCGCTTGCCCCTTCCACGCGCACATGGTGTGGTGGTTGCTGAAGGTGACGTGGTCGCGGTTGAGCGCGCTAATGGGGAAATAGTGATTGCCTTCGAGCACAACGATGTCCTCGCTTTCTGCAATCACGGTGTTTTGCCAGATGGCTTTCATGGGAATTCCTGGGAAGTTTGCCAAAGATTTAAACGCAGCCTTGCGGATGGGTCGGGCCTATCCACAGCACGGTCTGGGGTTTTTCGGCGGGTTCGATGAGCTGACCGGCACCGATAACGCGCACGCCATCGTGTTTCCAAAAAGACTTGTGGCGGTGATCGTGATCGTGGGAATGACCGGCGTCGCTCATAGCCGTCCTATTTACTTGTAACGCTCGCGCGCCAGCGCCGCGCCCTGGGCCAGCGCCTGAAGTTTTTTCAGGGCGACTTCGCGGCTCATGGGGGCCAGGCCGCAGTTGGTGCAGGGTAGCAGCCGGTTTTTGGGCACGTATTGCAAGGCCCGGCCAATGGTGTCGGCAATTTGCTCCGGGGTTTCTATCTCTTCGCTGGCAACGTCGATAACACCGACCATCACGTCTTTGCCTTCGAGCAAGGCCATCAGGTGTGGCGGCACTTGCGAGTGATAGCACTCCAGGCTGACCTGCTGGATGCTGCTCTTGGCCAGGGCCGGAAAGATAGCTTCGTACTGACGCCACTCCTGGCCCAGCGTCACTTTCCAGTCGTCGTTGGCCTTGATGCCGTAGCCATAGCAGATGTGAACGGCGGTGGTGCAGGTCAGGCCCTTGGCCGCGATCTCCAATGCGGCCACACCCCAGTCGGCCGCCTCCTTCATGTAAACGTTGAAGGCCGGCTCGTCAAACTGGATGATGTCCACGCCGTCGGCTTGCAGCGCCAGCGCCTCCTGGTTGAGCAGCTCGGCAAAAGCCATGGCCATTTTGACTTTGTCGCCGTAAAAACGATCGGCCACGGTGTCCACGATGGTCATGGGGCCGGGCAAGGTGAACTTGATTTTTTTACCGGTGTGCGCGCGCAGCAATCGGGCCTCGGTCGCATGCACACGGCCTTTGAGGCGCAGCGTCGAGATGACCTGCGGCACCATGGCGTCATAGCGGTTGTCGCGAATGCCCATCTTTACCTTGTGATCAAAGTCGATGCCCTCGACCTGCTCCAGAAAACCGTGCACAAAGTGCTGGCGCGACTGTTCACCATCACCGATGACGTCCAGGCCGGCGTCTTCTTGTGCCTTGATCCACAGCAGCGTAGCGTCCTGCTTGGCCTGCGCCAGTTCGGCGCCTTCGGCCTTCCATTGCGGCCAGAGTTTTTGCGTCTCAGACAGCCAGGCGGGTTTGGGCAGGCTGCCGGCGATGGTGGCGCTGAATAAGGGGGTGCTCATGAAAACTGTCTCCGTGCGGTGTTTTTGTGAATCGGGTCAGGGCGGGCAAAGCCGGCGCCACGCCACTATAGCGACAAGTCAGCAGGGGGCCGGAAATGCGTCTGTGCAAAAGACTGTTCCAATAAGCGACTTCGACTGACCGTTCCAAAGACCTCACACATGGCACTCAAAGCCACCATCTACAAAGCCCAATTGCAAATCGCCGACATGGACCGCAATGTCTATGCCGATCACACGGTGGTGATTGCACGCCACCCTTCCGAGGCCGATGAACGCATGATGATCCGGCTGCTGGCCTTTGCCCTGAATGTCACGGCCGACGACAACAAAGGCAAGCTCGAGTTCGCCAAAGACCTGTGGGACGTGGACGAGGCCGCACTCTGGCACAAAGATTACACCGATGCCATCCTGCATTGGATCGACGTCGGCCAGCCCGACGACAAACGTCTGATGAAAGCCGCGGGCCGGGCCGAGCGCGTCACTGTGCTGAGCTTTTCCAGCAGCACACCGGTGTGGTGGAAAGCGATTGAAACCAAACTCACGCGGGCGGCCAACCTGGTGGTCTGGCAAATTGACGCAGCTGAAAGCCAGGCGCTAGCCAAACTGGCCAACCGCACCATGCAACTGCAAGTAACGGTGCAAGACGGCACCGTGTGGATGAGCACCGGCAGTGACTCGGTGGAAATCACGCCGCGCCGTTTGAGCGCTCCGCGTGCGGGCTGACAAAACCGGCCGACGCTCAGTCGCAGCTAAGATGCGTCACCCACCCGCTCAAGTCATGATTTAACGCTTGCTGAACGGTGCGGCTTTTGATTACCCTGACACCTTTCATGCCCCCCATTCTTTATTTCTTTGCGCTCTGCAACCTGGTGATTGGCAGCGGCGCTTTTGTGCTGGGCGGGATCTTGCAGCCCCTAAGCACTTCCCTTGGCATCAGCGTGGCGGCTGCCGGTCAGGCCATGACCGCTTATGCGCTGGCCACCGCCTTGCTTGCGCCCATGTTGATCGTGCTGACAGTCAAATGGCCGCGCAGGCGCGCTATTCAGCTGGCGCTGGGCCTGTTCACGGCTGGCTGTGTGGCGTGCGCGCTGGCACCCAACCTGACGCTGCTGTTGCTGGGCCGGGTGCTGATGGGTGCAGGCGCCATGTTCACGGCCCTGGTGTCGGCACTGGCTGTGAGCATGGTGTCACCGGCGCTGCGCGGGCGGGCGCTGTCCATCACGTTTTTAGGCATGAGCGTGAGCTACGCGGTGGGCATTCCCATCGGCGCCTGGTTAGGTTTTGAATACGGCTGGCGTGTGCCGGTCTGGCTGTCTGCGGGCGCCAGTCTGGCGGCGCTGATCTCCGTGCATTGGCTGGTACCCGGCAATCTGGCGAGCGCCGGAGCTGGCTTTGCCGGCTTTCGTGCAGCGGCCAGGCAATCTGCCGTACTGCGAATTTGGCTGCGCACCCTGCTTTACTTTGTGGCGGTTTTCAGCGTCTTTGCCTACATCGGGCCGGTGTTGCAAGCGCTCAACCCCATGAGTTCGACCGAGCTGTCGGTGACGCTGGGTCTGTTTGGTCTGGCCGGTGTGGCGGGCACGCTCAGCGGCGGCTGGGCCAATGACCGCTTTGGCTCGCTGCGCTGCCTGCGGGTGCAACTGAGCGTGCTGACCCTCATGATGCTATTGCTTCCACTGACCGTCGGCCACCCGCTGCTGAGTTTGTCGACCTTGATGATTTGGGGGATTGCCGGCTTCGGCATGATGTCACCACAGCAAAGCCGGCTGGCCAGTCTGTCGCCCACGCAAGCGCCTTTGCTGCTGAGCCTGAACGGCTCCATGCTCTACCTGGGCACCGCCCTGGGAAGCATCGTCAGTGGCAGCCTGCTCAGCCAGGTGGGCTTTGCGAACCTTGGCTGGGTCGGCTTGCCTTTCGGCATTCTGGCGCTGCTCACACTGGCCTTTGACCGCAACCTGGTGCCCTCAAAAGCGCACGCCGCAGCTTGAGCGCGAGCCAACTTTCTGCCATGCCAGCAAACCTGCCAAAACCTGACATTGACCTCGCCCGGGCGCAGTGCCAGCAGCTGCAAACCGCCTTGGCGCAATTGCGAGTTGAAAGCCTGGACACAGCCGCTTTTTCTGCCTTGGTCCAAACCCAGCAATCACTGCGAAATGCTCTGCCCAAGCGCTTTGAGGAGGTCTTGATGCAGTTGCTCAACCGGCTCGAATCGAGCGCGCTCTTTACCGAAGAAAGCTGCTCCTTCAGCCGGAACGACCTGCTGGACAGCCTGCAGTTGTGGCTGGACAAAGCCGGGCAGACTTTGCAAGCCCAGGCCATAAAGCCTGCGTTATGATTATTTCCATGCGGTTTTTTGTGATGATCTTTCTCGTGCTTTTGTTGCCATTGGGCAGCGGCTCAGGCGTGGCCATGGCGGCAGAGGCGCATCACACCACAACGCAGGAACAGGCGCATCAGCCCGGCATGCATGCCTCAGCGGCACATGTGTCTGACTGTCTGGGTCACGGCCCGACGGACGACAAGGCCAGCCCTGCGACCAAAGACGTCAAAGCGGCGGCTCATGCTGACTGTGACGCCTGCTCGGCCTGCCAGTCCTGCCACCCCGTAGGTTTGGCTTTTTCTCGGGCTGACCTGCAGCCATTGCCGTCGTCCAACGCACGGCCGCAGGCATTGAGCCCTGCATTCGCAAGCGCTCCCGTAGCGCGCGACCAAAAACCGCCCATTTCCTGAAGGCCGGGCCCAAACTGGGCCTCTACCAGCTGGCAGCATTCCTTTGACAAGCCTGCTGACGTGCTCGCGCACGCTAGCCCACGCTCGCCCAAGTACCTAAGGCTGCTGCCTTGACCGCTAACCGGCATGCTTTTTCAGAGCTTGCTCTTTCAGGAGTTGAACTTGAACCGTCTGATAAAAACCTTGACCCTCGCGAAGGCTGTAGGCCTGCTGGTGCTGCTCTTGAACAGCCCAGCCGCCCATGCGCAACACGCGGCCTATCCACGCGCGAATCCTCAGCCAGCCTTACAGGCTGCCAGCCCACAGGCTCAGGTGCCGCTCGCCAAATACCAAAGCGCACTGCGAGGACTGCCGCAGGGTGTTGAAAGCCAGAGCACAGACTGGCGCAGCGCCAACGACGCGGTCGGCCAGTTCAAGCGCGGGCATATTGATCTGCTCAAACTTGAAAACTCGCCGCCTGCACAGCCCGGGAGCCAGCCATGAGCACGCAAATTCGCCCCGCCCCAGCTTCGCGCCATCGCCACCTTGCCGCTTTGAGCGCACTGGCCTTGAGCACCTTGCTGAACACCCACGCCAACACCCTGCCTGAAATCAGCGTTCAAGGCCTACAGCAAGGCAGCGCAAGCACCCTCGCCCCCAGCGTAACGCTGCCCACCCCCGGAGCAGACCACAGCGCCGAGTTGGCGCGCCTGTTGGCCACCCCCGTGGACGCCAAGGCGGCAGTGCGTATTGCCTTGCTCAACAACCCCGGCCTGCAGGTCATGCTGGGCACGGAAGGCTTGGCAATTTCAGATCAGTTTGGCGCCAATGCGCCAGCCAAGCTCAAGGCCCGCAAGGAGATCACGCAGCTGTCTGCGAACACGCACAAGGCCTGGATCAACGCCGTGGCCGCCGCCGAATCCGTGAAGGCGCTGCAAGCCGCCCGCTTGGCTGCTGAAAACAGCGGTGAGTTGGCCCGGCGACTTGCAAGGGTGGGCAACTGGAGCCGCCTGCAACAGGCTCGCCAGCAGGTCTTGCTGGCCGAAGCCGCTGCGGACCTCGCGCGGGCGCAAGACAGCGCCTTTGCTGCCCGCGAAAAACTCATCGTGCTGATGGGCTTATGGGGCCCGCAGGCCAGCTTTGCACTGCCGGACGCTCTGCCCGCCTTGCCGGAGGCACCGCGCGACTTACCTGACATTGAGCAACGCAGTCTGCAGGCCCGTGCGGACTTGAACATTGCGCGCATGCAATTGCAGCGCAAGGAGGCAGAGCGACACGTCAAACGCCCGGCCGACCTGTGGGCCTCGATGGAAGACACAGCTGCCCTGCGCGGCATGGCGGTGCAAGCCCGCAGCGACGCGCGCCTGAGCTACCAGCGCTACCGAAGCCGCTACGACCTGGCGCGCCATCACCAAAAGGAACTGCAGCCGCTGCGCGAGTTCATCAACGACGAGATGGTGCTGCGCTACAACGGCATGCTGTCCAGCGTGTTTGATTTGCTGGCCGATACCAAGCTCAAAGCACAGGCCGCCAATGCCGAGGTCGAGGCCCGACGCGACTTCTGGCTGGCCGATACCGACCTGCAAACCTTGCTGGCCGGCGTGGCACCCACCTTCGCAGACGACGCTGGCAAGGCCGCAGCTGCGGCCAGTGCTTCACCTGCCCATTAAAAAGCTCATTAAGCCGCTCATTGGCCGCTCACTGAAGACCAAGGTCAAAGGAAACCCCAACATGAACCGACGCAATTTTTTCAACACTGCAGCTATTTCCGCTGTAGCCGCCGCATCCGTCAGCAAGGTCGCCATGGCGGCCCTGCCCGAACCGGCCATGATGAGCAGCCCCAACACGGCTGCCCCGCTAGCCCCACTTAACGGCCTGCCCTACAACCCTGTCGTGACGCTCAATGGCTGGAGCCTGCCTTGGCGCATGAACCAAGGCGTCAAGGAATTCCATTTGGTGGCGGAACCCGTGGTGCGCGAAATGTCGCCCGGCTTCAAGGCCCATATGTGGGGCTACAACGGCCAAAGCCCGGGGCCGACCATCGAGGTGGTCGAAGGTGACCGCGTGCGCATATTTGTCACCAACAAACTGCCGGAGCACACCAGCGTGCATTGGCACGGCCAGCGTTTGCCCAATGGCATGGACGGCGTCTCAGGCCTGAACCAGCCGCCGATCCCGGTGGGCAAAACTTTTGTCTACGAATTTGAGGCGCGCCGTCCCGGCACCTTCATGTACCACCCCCATGCCGACGAAATGACGCAGATGGCCATGGGCATGATGGGCTTTTGGGTCACGCACCCCAAACTCGATAAACAAGGCAAGCATCCACTGATTGACAACGTGGACCGCGACTTCGTTTTTTTGCTCAACGCGTATGACATCGAGCCCGGCAGCATGACGCCCAAAATCATGACCATGCTGGACTTCAACCTGTGGTCGTGGAACAGCCGTATCTTTCCGGGCATCGACACGCTGAACGTGCGGCATAACGACAAGGTGCGCATTCGCTTTGGCAACCTCACGATGACGAACCATCCGATTCATTTGCACGGTCATGAATTTATGGTCACAGGCACTGACGGCGGACCCACGCCCAAGTCCACGCGCTGGTATGAGGTGACGACTGATGTGGCTGTGGGCCAGATGCGGCAGATCGAGTTCCTGGCGGACGAAGAAGGCGACTGGGCTTTTCATTGCCACAAGAGTCACCACACCATGAACGCCATGGGCCACGATGTGCCGACCATGATTGGCGTGGACCACCGGGGCTTGGTCAAGCAGATGCAAAAATCCGTGCCCGACTACATGGTGATGGGGGAGCGCGGCATGGCCGACATGGGCGAGATGCAAATGCTCCTGCCAGACAATACCGCGCCCATGATGACGGGCAAGGGCCCTTACGGCGGCGTGGAGATGGGCGGCATGTTCAGCATGCTCAAAGTGCGGCGCGATCAAAAGCCCGGCGACTATTCAGACCCGGGCTGGTACAAGCAGCCGCCCGGTACCCAGGCTTATGAATGGAAAGGCGCTCTGCCTGAGGCGCCGCGTCAGTCGCCAAGCCCTGCGGCCACCCCAGCGGCAAAAGCTGCGGCGGGCACACGGCCTGCGACGGAAGTTCAGATTCGAAAACCCGCCAGCGGCGCGGGCCATCAAGGTCATCATTGATGGCCGAAACCACTCCAATTTTTAATTCATCGAAGGCTAAATTCAAAATGAAATCATTACCCTCCACCGCCGTGTCCAAGGTCTCGCGCTTAGGCGCCATCACCCTCATTGCCATCGCAGGCCTCGCCGCTACGGCAGCCAACCCGGCCTTGGCCCACGGCGACAAAGCCATGAAGGCCAGCCCCACCGTCAAAGAGCAAAAGCCCTGGGGCATCGCCGGTGACTTGAGCAGCGTCAAACGCACCGTCACGCTGACCATGGACGACAAGATGCGTTTCACCCCTGACACACTGAGCTTCAAACAAGGCGAGACGGTACGCTTCATCGTTAAAAACCAAGGCAAGCTTTTGCATGAGATGGTGATCGGCACGCGCGCTGAGTTGGACGCGCACGCTGCATTGATGGAAAAATTCCCGAACATGGCGCACGATGAACCTTACATGGCGCATGTGGACCCGGGCAAGCAAGGCGGTCTGGTCTGGACCTTCAACCGCCCCGGTGATTTCGAATTTGCTTGCCTGGTGGCCGGCCACTTTGCGGCCGGCATGAAGGGCCGTATCAAAGTTTCAGCACGCTGAGCCTGCTGGAGTTTTCAAAATTCACTTTTAAGGAGATCTTTTATGCAGAGACGACTCACTTTAGTAACTCTGGCCGGCGCAGTGTGCGCCGCGTGGCTGCCCGCCGCCTTGGCCCAAGGGCCGTCCACAACCAAGGGCAACAAGCCTCCAATTCAAGTCTGGAAAGACCCGGACTGCGGCTGCTGCAAAGACTGGGTGACTCATTTGGAGGCCAATGGCTTTGCCGTGCGCGTTAACGACAGTGGCAACACCGCTGCACGCGCGCGCCTGGGCATACCGACCAAGCTCGGCTCTTGCCACACGGGCGTGGTCGAAGGCTACGCGATTGAAGGCCATGTGCCTGCGCGCGAGATCCTGCGCCTGCTGCGCGAAAAGCCTGCCGTGCTGGGTCTGGCCGTGCCCGGCATGCCGGTGGGCTCCCCCGGCATGGACGGCGCTGTCTATGGCGACCGGCGCGACCACTACGACGTGCTGCTGGTCAGCCGCGACGGCAGCACCCGCGTTTACCAAAGCTACAACCGCAAGGCCCAGTCAGTTTGAAGCTATCTTTCATCTTCAAAGGAACCGCATCATGAAAAAATTTCTGACCTCTTTCACGCGTCGCAAGACCTGGCTGGCGCTCTCATTGAGCGCATTGACATTGGGCGCCCTGGCGCAAGCACTGCCGCTGGCTGAAGGCGAGGTTCGCCGCGTTGACAAAGCCGGCGGCAAGATATCACTCAAGCACGGCGAAATCAAAAACCTGGACATGCCGCCCATGAGCATGGTGTTTGAGGTGAAAGACCCGGCCTTGCTGAACAAGGTGAAAGCGGGCGACAAGATCGTTTTCACCGCAGACCAGATCAATGGCGCCTACACCGTGATAAGCATCGATCTGCAGCCTGCAGTAAAGGTTCGCTGAGACTAAAAAGTAATTATCAAATTACTCTTTATATGAATAAATAAAAATTTTATTTAACCTTAAGTTTTAATTTATTGAAAAAGACTCTAAGATTGTCTCGTATTGAAAATTCGGGTTGGCAGCCTTCTTTGCGCCCGCAGATCTCAAGCAATCTCAATCAAGGAGTTCGCAGGATGTTCAATAAACTCAAACCTAACGCGCGGTCCGTCAGCATGGAGCGTTTTGAAACGCTCATAGGCCCTGGCACCACTGTTGATGGAGACCTGATGCTGATCGACAGCGTGCGAATTGACGGCAAGGTGGTTGGCGACATCCAGGCCAGCCAAAGCAATAAGGCAACGGTGGCGATTGGGCCCACTGGTGAAGTGATAGGCCATATCAGCGCCTTCAGGGTCATCGTGGCCGGCAAGGTCGAGGGTAATATCGCCGCGCTCGAGCGGGTAGAGCTCAGCCATGATTGCCTGGTACAAGGCGATATTTCTTATGGCTCCATCAACGTGCAGCACGGTGCGCGACTGCAGGGGCTGATCATTCAAAAACTGCCCGAAGCAGCGCCAGCCGGCGAAGCGGACCAGGCCATCTTGGCCATTCGCAAAGCTCAGGAAACTGCGCGCTGACCAGCCACTGGTGCGGCGGCGGGTCGCCAGGGTGGCGACTCAAGACGACTGCAGGCCCAGTGCTTTCCAACCCGCGTGCCCGAGCTTCTCCAGCGTTTTGATGTTTTCTTCAAAGATGGTTTCAGCATCGGGAAAAGCCTCAACAGCCTTCTCCACGCTGTCTTCGCGAAGCAGGTGCAGCATGGCAAAAGGCGCGCGGTTGGTGTAGTTGCTGATATCGTCCGGCTCAGTGCCGTCAAACTGAAAGCGCGGATGAAAGCTGGCGAGTTGAATGACGCCCTCCAAACCGTGCTCTTCGACCACGCCATCGGCCACTTCCAGAAAATCATTGAAGTCCAGAAAGTCTTC
>Ga0164295_10001265_pt1 | contig 20967 bp, 18 predicted proteins | sample GEODES006metaG_FD_111798 | JGI IMG/M metagenome (GOLD analysis project Ga0164295, IMG submission 111798) | Oligotrophic lake water microbial communities from Sparkling Lake, Wisconsin, USA - GEODES006 metaG | ecosystem: Environmental > Aquatic > Freshwater > Lake | place: USA: Sparkling Lake... | reverse complement strand
GCGTGTTGAGCGCTTGGTCGACCCACGCGAAACGCTCGACCGGGGTGAGGTTGCCCACCACGGACAGCTGCAATGAAGTGCGGGCCAGGGTGCCGCGGAAGGTGACGGTGTCGGTGCCGAGCTGGGCGGCGACATCGTCGGTGACGCGCTGGTTGGCCGTGGCGGTGGTGGCCAACACCGAAGCATTGGGTGCGGAGAGGATGGCTTTGGACAGACGCCGGTAGTCGGGACGGAAGTCGAAGCCCCAGTCGCTGATGCAGTGGGCTTCGTCGATGACCACGAGTCCGACCCGGGCCATGAGCTCGCCGAGCTGCCCGGCGAAACCCGGATTGGCCAGACGTTCCGGCGACACCAGCAGCACGTCGAGCGAGTTGCGATCGATGGCGTTGAAGACGGTGTTCCAGTCGTCGGAGTTGGTGGAGTTGATGGTGGCGGCCTTCAGCCCGGCTCGGGTGGCGGCCTCGACCTGGTTGTCCATGAGCGCCAGCAGCGGGGAGATGACAAGGGTGGGGCCGTGCCCGACGGCCCGCAGCGCCGAGGTGGCCGACCAGTACACGGCGGACTTCCCCCAACCGGTGGCCTGCACCACGAGCACCCGGGCCCTCGGGGCGATGACCGCAGCAACGGCCTCGAGCTGGTCGGCACGCGGCATCGCGCCCTCGCCGGCGAGCCGGTGCAGCACGGTCTGCAGATGGAGTTGTGCGTCGGCTGCGGTGGAGTTCGCCATGCGTGAAGGTCTAGCCGAGCGGGTGTGACAGAACGCTCGGGGACAGCTACTTCGGTGAACGCGTCAGGGAGCGGAGTCGTGGAGTGGACAGGAAGCCAGCGACGCCGATCTCCCCATCGGAGGTAACTCGAATATCAATACGGTTGGGTTCCGCACTCGCCGAATAGTCGGCGTAGCGGTCGCTCAGATTGATGAATCGCTGATTACTCGAACCAACAAGAGCTCGGTCCGTTTCTTGCTCCGCTTGCTTGTAGGGGCCGTCGACGAGGAGATCGGTCACCGCGAGCAGACTTTGATGACCATGCGTGGAAGTGAGTAGGTCCTCGTATTGATAGCCGGTGAAGGTAATGACTCCCAACCCGTTCCTTCGAAGCTCGGCCCCAATTTCTGCACAAGCGACGGCCTGGTCAAAGGGTTCACCTCCTAGGAACGTCACACCTTCGACTCCGGATGCGAGCACTCCCTCGATCACCTGTGAAGTTGAAGTCGTTGGTTCTGTCTCTTCGAAGAGATGAGGGTTGATACATCCAGCGCACCTGATCGAACAGCCTTGCAGCCAGATGGCCGATCGTAGGCCTGGTCCTTCGGCTCTCGTTCGGTGGAGGACCCGGGAAACCGAAATCATGACCATCAGAGTTCGAGCCGTCGCCCACGCTTTTGCGTTGCTTTGGGAGAGGCAACAGCTGCCACAACGAGATGCGGTTGGACTTGGGCAAACCTGTGTGGTTCGAGTCCGGCTTCGGTGAGTACTTGCGTGACATCAGTGAACCGTCCGAGCCGGGTCCGAGCCGCGGTGATCAGCGCCGATTCACTAGCCGTCAGCCCTAATTGTCTTTCGAGCTGCTGAGCTGTCGCCGAGTTCAGGTCAACTGGAGTCACTGAAGGTGACGTCGTGCCCGCAGGGGGCGCCTCAACACGGACCGGCGGGGCGAGACCTGCAGTTCGTCCGGCAAGTGCATCACCGAGCGGATCAGGCTTGGAGATGGTCGGCGAGGTGGCCGAACCTTCGGCGTACCAAGGAACTGGCTCCTTTGAATGAGCGCTCCACTTGAGCCAAGACCTGTTTGTCGCAAGTGCGTGGATCGACCCACCGACCCAGATGGCAAGGATCACTAGAGATACTGCTCGCTCAGCACCTGTGGTCGACTCAGTCAGGCCATCGTCGGTGAAAGACATGGCAATGATCACCACAACGATCGCACCCGCGTATCCGGCAGCAGCGAGCAGCCACTCACGGCGGCGCGCTCGGATGCCGATGTAGAGGAACGAAGCCCAAACAAGAGTTCCGGCGCAGAGAAATGCGGGGAGCATCCAAGCGCTGTGCTGCATGCGCCATGTTCGCGATGCAAGTTTCTCAGCCGGCGTTTCCATGCCCACCCTCAGTGTTCAACTCGACCTGCTTCGGAACTTCGTCGACGGCGTCGACGGCTGAGTAGTTTTCTGTGAGACGTGACGAGGTTGTTTGCTCCCCTACCAGAGCTTCGATTCGCGTGATCTCATCCATGCAGCTTGGGCCCTTGATGCCAATTGTTTCCGCCTCGATCGTCCCGTCGACATTGAGCGTGATCTTCAATTGCCTTCGCATCAGGCTTCGATCTCCTCGAAGAGCATTTGAACCGTTCCGTCTTCCGCTGTCTCTTCGCCCACGAGACGAAGGCCGAGCTGGGCTGCACGGGTGCGCATCTCCTCAACTTTGTCATTCTGAACCAGCCGGCCAGCCGCACGGTCAACTTCTTCTACGAAAGCGCGATTCTCCTCTTCAGTTGCGCCATCAACGCGACCGACAAAGGCATCTTCGACGTGCAGGAAGCGGATGTCGGCCGCTCCTCGTTTTGCGGTTACCACAGACTCTTCAAACTTGAAGTCAGTAACCCCTAGTGGTTCAAGTGCTCGACACAGGAGTTCAGCGCTTTTGACACGGGATTCGATGCATCCGTCGCAGACGTCGGTTCGGCGGTATTCCTTGTATGCGCGCCACGCAGCAATGCCGATAGGAATAATGAGCAACTCGATACTCATCGGGCCCCCTAGAACTCGATGCGGCGTCCACCGCGCCACTTGGATAGATCTTCCTGACTCGCGTTCGCAACGTCCAGATCGGCGACCTCATCCTGCTCGGCAGTTGCCGCGACAGCGCGGGTCGATGCCCATTGCCGGGTTTGCTGGATCTGCTCTGCTTGCGTGACTGAAAGCGGAACCGTGTTGTCGACTGCTCGGCTGAAATCAGATTCGACGACGGCTCGACGCTCGGCGAATGCGTCGAAACACCCGCTGATTACTGCTTGTTCGATTTCGGCGCCAGAGAATCCCTCAGAAATATCGGCAAGCCGTTGAAGAAGGGATGAATCAATAATGAATCCTTCAGAGACCTTTACTCCGTCTGGGAGACGGCGCTTCAGATGAACCTCCCAGATCACAGTTCGTTCGGTCGTCGTGGGGAGATCAACAAAGAAGATCTCATCGAATCGACCTTTACGTAGAAACTCAGGAGGCAGCCTTTCGATGGCGTTCGCCGTTGCTATGACGAAAACCGGGTGCTTCTTCTCTTGCATCCACGTGAGGAAGGTGCCGAAGACACGCTGGCTGGTACCAGAATCTGTGGAGCCACCGGTTGACCCACCGAACCCCTTCTCAATCTCATCGATCCAGAGGATGGATGGCGAGGTCGCTTCAGCGAGACGCAACGCATTTCGCATGTTTTGCTCACTTGATCCAACGAGCCCGGAGAAGACCCGGCCGATATCGAGGCGTAGCACCGGCATCGACCAAAGAGTTGAAGAACACTTCGCGGTCAAGCTCTTTCCACAACCTGGGACGCCAGTGATCAAGATCCCCTTGGGGAACGGCAACGACCACTCGCGAGCTTCTGCCAGCCAAGAATTGTTGCGTTTCTCGAGCCACCGCTTGAGGTTCTCGAGTCCGCCGATATCAGCCATGCTTCCTTCGGGTGGGATGAACTCAAGGAGCCCCGACTTGCGGATCGTCTGTTGCTTCTCTTCGAGCACGAGCTCGATATCGGTTGCATCGAGTTTTCCGTCGATCGCGATTGATCGGGCAAAGGCATTCTCGGCTTCGCTGAGCGTCAGGCCAAGTGCAGCCTGGAGGAGACGCTGTCGATCCTCCGACGACAGATCCACGGCAATGCTGTCGCGGTTGGGTTCAATGATGCCTTCGAGCGCTTCCTCAATCTCTGGGAGACCGGGTAGATCGAGGGTCACGATCGTGACTGTCTTCTCGAGATCGGTGGGCAGGTTGAGCGAGGGTGCGACTATGACGAGAGTTGACGCGACTGAGCCATTTTTGAACTGCTCGGCAATGTCGCGGATTGCACGAAGTGTCGATGGCTCAGGACCTCGTTGGCCGCCGCCCATTGAATGGTGAAGATCGAAGAAGACAAAGATCGTTGGCTCTGAGACATTGAGCGCATGCGCAAGCGCCTTGTCCGGCGCAGAGGGGCTTCCTGTGGAACCCGATTCATGGAGGCCCTTTGTGAGGCTGAACTGCATGACCTTTCGCGGACGTCCAGATTCGGACATCTCGGCAGCGAGCTCCTCAATGGCGGCTACGACACGCTCTTCTTCATGAGTCTCCACGTAGAGGACGGGGTTTCGCGCCCGGATCAGTTGCGACAATTGCTCAGCAAACTGAGCTGCGCTGTCCAGTTGCATCATGTCGAATCCTCAAGTTTCGTCCCTTGGGATGAGCGAATCCCTGGATCATGAATCACGCCGCTCACATCCGCCTTCGATGCGGACATTAGCGGCTTCCGGTCGCTCAACAAATGGACTTCTGAGACGAAGGTATTTCGATGTCTGCACGAACGTTGGTCCTCGCAGGAACCCGCTGACTTACCAAGGGCTGAGTTGACGTTCCCCGAGATGCTGACTTTGCGCCGAGCGGAAACCCTCTGCGGGACTCATGATCGCAATGATGGCGACTCCCCGCACTCGGCAGAAATGAGGGTCTCAGATGTCGCTGGGCGACCAGGTGCGCAGGCCGAAGCTTTCGGCGATCGGGTTGAACGTGTCGACGAAGTCCTGCTTCGCCGCCGAGGCACGAGCAGATGACGCGTCGGCGTCGGCGAAATCCGCGTTGACCGGCGCCCGGCTACAGCCGATCGGGAACAGGTAGTAGTAGGACGAATACAAGTAGTTCATCCAGTCGCTGTAAGAGCGGTCGGCGTTGATCGATTCCTGGATGGCCAGCTGCAGTTTGGACACCAACGGCCCACCATCAGCGCTGGTAGGAAGAGCGCTCACCTGGGTGATCACGCTCTCGCGATTGTTCACGATTGCGTTGATCTGTCGGGATGCGTCGTACGGGTCGATTGAGCAGGTCTTCACGCCGGCGACGAGCGGGCCCACCGCTCCTCGGCCACGGGCCGATTGATCGAGGATGTTCTCGAGTCGGTTCACGAGGTCATACAGCTGCGGCTTGGCAGCGCGGGCTGCGCTCACCGGGTCGAGTGTCGTTGTGGGTGTTGGCGGGAGTGTGGTGACGGGTGCTGAAGTCACGGTTGTCGTTGGTGAACTCGCCGAGTCTTTCGATCCTGTGAGCAGGTAGGCGCCAATTCCGCCGCCGATGAGCAGTACTGCAATCACGACGGACAGGATCTTCACCCATGGGGTGCCGTCCTGCGAGGGGCCGGTTGACGGCGGAACGGGAGTGCCGAACGACGGAGGAACCGGGGGAACCAGAGGCGCCTGCATTGTCGGCATCTGCTGAGTGGGCGGCGCGGTCCACGACGTGGGCGCGGTTGGCGCAGCCCCCGTTGGTCGAGCAGTTCCGCAGCTTGTGCAGAACGCTGAGTGCTCATCGAGTTGATTTCCGCAGGAGGCGCAGTACATGGAGATATTCCCGGCGTCAGTACGTTTTGTCGAGACGAACGTACGCAGCAGCTGCGGCACTGATGACAGTGATTCCTGCGATGAGCGCTGCGAGCCCAGTTACGGCAATGGCCCCGAATGCGGCGATCGCTCCTGGAGCTCTCGACCATCCTCCGATGTTTGCGAAGCTGAGCCAACTCCCGAGGAATGACCAGATGCCGAATGGAACAACAAATAAGACGGTCTGGATAAAGGCGAAGCCGAGTTGCGGAACGACTCGTTCACGAGTGACAGCAACGGAGAATGATCGCCAAATACTTGTCACCCCCGAACCATTTCGATCAACGATTTCAAATGGGGCGTACATGACGAAAGCGATGATGATGATGGATCCGATGAATGGAAGTAGCCAACCCCCAAACCAAAGCGAACCTGCGATCAGCTCAAAGACAAAGAAGGGGAGAAGCCTGCTCGGATTCCAAACACCGCCGAGATTCGCCTTGTTCCCGCGAGCGATGGTCAGAGCTGTCCGCGTGAACGCAAGCCTGATGATGACGACTGCGGCAACGAAGACCGCGAAGAAGATGAGGTCAAGCGCGGGAATCGGGTCACGAACAGTGAGTCCACAGCTCTCGCACAGGTCCTTTGTCGTCGCCCAGACGTAGATGCCGAAAAGTACCCCGACGATTCCGAGCAGGACCACCGACAGCACGCTGGTGATGACCCAATCCGCTGTGTTCGCCCGGATCGAGCTCCAGGCAGTGCCGTAGATCTCCCCCAGCGGCGGAAGTCCTTTAGTCAGGACTGCCCCGGCTGGTGGAGCAGGTGTGGGAGTCGGGTACTGAGGCTGCCCAACTGCGTTGGCCGGTTGTGGCTGTGGTTGTGGCTGCGGCTGTGCACTTGTAACGGGGGTCTGGACCACCGTCCCGCATTGTCCACAGAATCGTCCGCTAACTGCTGTCCCGCAGTTAGCGCAGACCGCACTATTCATTTTCATCAACCTCCGCCGGTGTTTTGAAATGCCCGCAACGTGCCAATTCGGACCATGCTTCCAGAGCATCCGATTCGGACTTGAACCATCTGCGTGCTGGCACGCAAACGTCTACGAGTTGGCCAACTTCGATTCGTGCTCAGTCGTTCAGTTGAATCCAAGCAGCGCCACAATTGCGGCGACCACCACTGCGACGACCGTAAGCATCGACATCAAACATCCAGTGCTGGCCCCGATTGGTCCGATTCGTGCGCCTATTCGCGGCATTTCATGACTCCCTTGATTGCGGGTTGCCTCATGAGACTTTCAAACCGCCAACGCACTGTCATCGGTGTCAGCACGCAATTACGAGGTTCGGGGACCCGAATGATGCACTGAGAGCCGTCAGGCCTCTTAATACAGGCTCGAAGAAGAGGCTGATACGAGGATGATTACCAACCAGAGGAACGAAAGGGCAATAGCGACTCCGCCGCAGATCGCTCCGGCAAGTGCCATTCCGCGTCCCTTTAGTGCGCCGCCAGACGCGTCCACTCGTCGAATGGCGATTATCCCGAAAACCACGCCAAGGATGCCCAGGATCACGCCGAGTCCCCAAGCGATAAGGGTTACAAGCCCGGTGATGCCGCAGACGAGCCCGGCGATTGCAAGGTCCTCAACTTTCTGCGCCGAAACGGGATATTGAGTGGGCGACTGAGGCGGATAGCCAACCTGCTGTTGGGCCGCGGGTTGTTGATAGACGGTGGGTTGGTACACAGGCCCTTGAGAAGTAGGGGCTTGTGTGGGCGCGTAGCTCTGTGTAGGCGCGTAAGTCGGTGCTGGTGCTGCTGCAGCCTGCGGAGGCGGCACGGACTTTGTGTGCCACTTGCCGTCGGGTCCGCGAACCCAGCCTGAATCTTGGGAACCGCTACTCATGGTCAAACCGCCTGTCGTCCATGTCGTGAATACGACACCTCGCCGAATCGAACTCTAGCAATGACTAGCCGATTTCGATCCGGATATTCGGGAGCAGAAACTGGATTTCATCATTGAATTTCCGTCCCTCCAGCACCGGAAGCTCTGATCTGACTTGTTGGATTTAGGGTGTGTCGGTGGAGGGAATGCCGTTGGTCATTACCTGTGAGGTCCACTGCGAACCATCCCACCATCGGAGTTCGTGCTTTCCGCTGGGATCCGGGTTCCACGATGGTGGAGATAGCGGCGACGCAGTTGGTGTGCTTGAGGCAGTCGGTGTACCTGCTGTCGAAGTGAAAGCACCGGGTGGGCGCTGCGGGGCAGTCGTGAACCAGAGAACCAGACTGACAACAAGGAGGACAACGCTCAGGCCGAGAAGCCCGAACGCGATCACTCGGTTGCGATTAATGCCCTCGCGGTCACAGGAATAGCTTCCGTAGGAGGTGAGACCCGCCTCGTTCTTCTTGAAGGCTGACCCACATTCGACTGGCTCGCCGAATGACTTGAATGAGGTTTCGTAGGTTCGCACTGGAACAAATCCAGCAATCAGGGTGCCGAGCAGGCAGAGCACAGCAACAGCGCCAAGGACCATTGCCGTGATCTGACCGTTGCTCTTTCTGGGCGATTGAAAGTTGACGCTCGGCTGGTTCATTTCGCTCGTTCCATCAACGGAGTTGACCAATTCAGCAACTCGAGAGTCATGACAGGAGACCCAGCCAGAACACGAATCCGATGAGTCCGAGCGCGATTCCCCAGCCGGCTTGAGTCTTCCCGCGGAGCACTCCTGGTTGGGCATTGATCTGGTTGAGCGCGACAACCCCACAGACAACAGCGATGATGCCGAGGATCATTCCGAAGCAGAGAAGTGAACCCACGCCGCACCACAGAGCCGTGTTTGCCAGTGGAAGAACGGTGAGCGCCCCAGAACTGAACGCAGGCGTAGGAACAGGTTGAGCGGACCACGATCCTTGGTTGTTCGGTGTCGGTGGTGGCACGGAGGCCTGTGTTTTGCGAGCAGTCCGTGTCCGGGCCTTTTTCGTTGCCTGAGGAGGAACCTGAGTCGGAGGAGGCATTCCCTGAGAATGATTCGGCGATCGGCCGTTACCTCCGGCCGCTAGTGAAGCACCGCATGCCCAGCAAAAAGTCAGGGTCCTATCGACCGTTTGCCGGCAATTCGAACATGGGTCTATTGCCATCGAATCTCTCCGCACCTTGGAGATCCGCAGACCTCACATCCTCATCGCCAATTCCGAAACTTCCTGAAAGGTACTTCAGTGCCTCAATCAATTGCAGGACCGCGGAATCGCAGCTCGCATTTCTGATGCATCGAGATTCTGTCGTGGTACGTTTCCAGACGAGTCGCGGAGACTCACTTGGCGAGGAAATGAGGAACCCAGATGTCCGATGTAAATCGCGACGACCAATTGAAGCTTTTGCCGTTCTATTTGGTCTGCGATGTTTCTGTTTCGATGGGCCAGAACAACTGGATTCAGCAGTGCAACGACATCCTTCCTTCGCTGGTCGAAGCCCTTGAGAAGGACCCCATCATCTGCGACAAAGTCCGTTTTAGTGTCGTCGATTTCTCAGATGACGCTCGGCTCGTCCTTCCGCTTTGCGACCTCCTCTCACTCGATCATCTTCCAGCGCTCGAACTGCGTGGGGGGACGAGCTACATGGCTGCTTTTAATCTTCTGCGCCATCAGATTGAGCAGGATGTGAATCAGCTCAAAGCCGATGGATACCAGGTTCACCGCCCCGCTGTCTTCTTCATGAGCGATGGCGCACCCACCGATAATCTGAACGATTGGAAGAACGCTTTCGCTGGACTCACCTACTACGACAAGACGTCAAGCCAAGGTTTCCGGATGTACCCGAACGTGATCCCGTTCGCGCTATATGGAAGCGATCCGCAGATCCTGCAACAGCTGATACACCCGACCAATCCTCCTGAGCGGGCGATGAAGATGTTCATGTGTGAGCCAACTGCGGCCCCGCAGACTGCGGCGACGGCCGTGACGCAGATGGCGAAACTCATGGTGCAGAGCGTCTTGGCTTCGGGGGCCGGAGTCGCAGGCGGCGGAGGCGGGATTCAACTTCCCGTGCCGGAAGCCGGGAGCGGGATCACAGCCGTTGCCGCCGATGACGACCTCTACCTCTAGTCAGCTCTTGACGTGTTTCCCTTCCTGATTCCAGTAGCGATCGTCGTTGCAATTGTTGTGCTTCTTGTCTTAAGGCTCGATAAGCGAGACGTTGCAACCCGAGGTAAAGCGTCATCAGTGACTGTGCGCGGCAAGAGCGCAGTCAATGTCGACGTGAATGCCGATCGTGTTGCTGAGAAAGTACGGCCTTTCGTAGCTACACCGGAGGTGCCGCGGGAACCGGCTCCCACCTCTCAAGAATTGTCTGTCAAACGGTCTTCTGACTCGGTCGGAACAGTTGTAGCTGGTCCCGAAAATGACCTGGGTGACGCTGAGGTCCCGCTTGTTTCTCATGACATCCCTGTTGAACCGGTCGCTGACATCCGGGGTCAATTCAGCCAGTACTGCATTGGCAACTCCGGGCGATCTCGTAGCCGAATCGTCCCGAAACTCGACCTCATGTACCTCGACGTTCCCGACACAGTTCTCGATGGAGCGGTGATTTCGAACAGCGAGGACATTCCGCGCTTCACCCTCAGGGCTGCAAGTGTTCGCGGCCTCTCGCATCGTCATTACGGGACAGTGCGCCAGGACTCATACGGGTATGTGATTACCGAGGATCAGAAGTTCCTTGTTCTGGCTGTTGCAGACGGCGTGTCTGCTGGAAAGCGATCCCACCAAGCCGCGCAGATTGCGACACTTCGGATACCGAAAGCAGTGGGACGCGCTCTCGGCAACACCGATCCACGAGAGATCGACTGGAACACTCTTATCGCTGACTCGGCCGTCAAAGTCATGATGGACGGAGTGGATCAACTGGTCCAAAGTGGCCGTATCACTCAAGAAGAATTTGGGCTCGCGGACGTCTCTGACGAAGATTTCCTCGAGATGGTGAAGAGCCCTCGTCTGGTGGGGCAGCTCATGGCTACAACGGTGGCGATCGCGATTGTGGCCTTGGATCCAGATGATGATGGCTCGCATGACGTGTGGTTCACACGGATCGGAGACACGTCGGGTTGGATCGTTGCGAAGACTTCCGACGGAAAGCACTCTTGGGAGTCGCTCGGGGATGTGAAGAATGAAGGGGAAACGATCGCCGAATCGGCGACGGTGGCGCTGCCGTTCCTTCCAGCCGAGCCATTGGTCGCTCTTCACCGGAAGCTGGTCGACGGTGAACTTCTCGTCCTCGTGACTGACGGCATCGGGGATCCGCTCGGCGGTGGCACTGGTTTGGCTGGCGACGCATTCGGGAACTGGTGGTCAACTCCGCCGAACCCGATTGAATTCGCCGCACAGGTGGATTTTGACCGAGTCACTTTCGACGATGATCGGACTGCAATAGCGCTCTGGCCCATCGGAGGCTGAGATGGATGACATCTCGGTTTCTCGAGCCGATCTTGGGAACACGTCACTGATTGCCGAAGGTGGTCAGGGAAAGATCTTCAAGCTCACCCATTTCCGACTTCCCGATTTTCCGGGTGGAATCGTCTACAAGGAATACAAGAACCACGCGAATTTCGTCGCAGCGGGACTGCGGGCCATTGTGCAAGTGCGGTCGCGGATGTCAGCGGGTGATCGACAACTTCTCGACAAGTATGCGGTGTGGCCAGCGCGGGTCGTTATCGAGAACAACGGGAATGTCGTCGGCCTACTCATGCCACACATCCCGGACGAGTACGTCCATCAGGGAGTCTCATCAACTGGGATGACCAAGAACGGAGCGCCGAAACCATTTCGGAAGGAGCGGGAGGTTCAGTATCTCTTCATTGATCCTTCTCGAGCGCAGCGACTTGGGTTTCCCCTGGTGAATCTGCAGCAGCGCCTGCGAATTTGCCTCGAGCTGGCACGGGGGTTGTCGTTCTTGGCCTCGCAGCACATCGTGTTCGGCGATATCAGCGCGAAGAACGCGCTCTTCCGTTTGGGATCTAGTCCGACTGACGTTGGTGTGGTTCTTGTTGATTGTGACGCAGTGCGGGTTGCTGGAAATTCAGCCGCTGTGAAACAACTCAACTCGCCTGATTGGGATCCACCGGAGAATGAGCGAACTGCTCTGACTCATGCAACCGACGTCTATAAGTTCGCTCTCTTCATGATTCGAGTTCTGTCGCCATCAGCAAATGCATCGGTGACAAGAGATCCGCGCAAGGTTGCGACCATTTTTGACCAACGGGGAATGACGCTTCTGAGAGCATCATTGGGCACGACGCCAGCATCCAGACCAAAGATCGCTGAATGGTCTACATATCTCGAATCATTCATCCAGCAACTTCCACCAGTGAGAATCCAACCACAATTCGGCGCTAGCCAACCTCCGCATGCTCCACCGAATACCAACTGGGTGCCTCGCACTTCGTCGCCGTCCACAACGGCTACAGCGGCGCCTGCGGCGAATCAGGGTTGGAAACGAGTGAACGGAAAATGGGTCAGGGTCTAGTTTGTCTGCGTTCAGCGGGTTAGGCGCACAGCAGCAACCGGTGGTCTGCTTTGAGTGTGGTCAAGAACCACATGTCTTCACCAGGTCGTTACGTGGAGAAGCACGTTGCGCTTCCCATCCGGTTTCAGGGCAGTGCTTCTTCTGTATGAAGCAGTCGAGCCAGATTGACTTCCGTTGGATGGAGTTAGCCGCAGGCATGCTTCGATGCCCGGACTGCTCGACGTCAGCGATAGAGACTTCCGAACCCGCACGTCATCAGGTCGAGAAAGTACGGACGGATCTGCAGGCAATGGGGTTCGGGCTACAAGCACGAGTGCGAGTCGCACTGGTCACCTACGACGAGCTTGAGGTGGCTCTCCAGAGCAAGGCCAGAGGGATTCTCGGGGTCACTTCCCGGGCGCTGGTTCCAGGGGCTGCCCCCCAGCTGGCTACGCGGGTTCTGGTCCTTCGGGGCTTACCTGCTCTCTGGTTCGCACGCACCTTGGTGCACGAGAACATGCACGCATGGATTGGCGAGAATGCCGTTCGGTTCGGAGACCTCAGTCTTGAGGAAGGCGCGTGTGAGGTACTCAGCTACGAATGGCTTCGCCGTCAGCGAGGGACGTACCCCGCCGCGGTTGCTGAGTCATTGCTCACCTCCCCGGATCCGGTCTATGGCGAAGGACTTCGTCGCCTGCTCCAGGTGTGCCGGTCGGGTCACATACCTCCAGAGCTTCAGAACAACGCTGTATTTCAGCTCATGCAGCTCTGTCAACAATGACGAAGGAGAAGACCCCGGGACTATGAAACATCGACGAATCGGAATATCCACCGCAATTGTTCATACCGACAGGGAAGATCACAGCCACTGTGTCTTCTTTGGTTCGCTGTGTAGCGCGCCAACGACATCCGGAGTGGCCGTGACAATTGAGTCGAGCAATGACCTCGTGATCGGTATCTCATCTGCAGGTGGTCCTGAACCGCATAGAACGAAGGCGGCGCAATTCGTGGCCCAGCAGCTCAGCGTGCGGGCCTCGGATTGGAGTTCGATTTCTGCGGGTCGTGCATCTCTGGCGAACACCAATGACGCAGTTTTCGACGAGATGGCTCGTGACATTCGGCTCGCTGGAATGTCCGCTGCGGCATCTGGGATCGTCATTTGTGACGACCGGGTCTCATTCTTCACGGTCGGTGCAGGGAAAATCTTCGAGCTACGTGATGGGTATCTCATCCCGCGGCCAGATAGTGACACCGAAACACAAAACCTGAGAACTAACGATCGCCCGCCGCATTTCGGTGGTGTTGAAAGTTCAATTGAGCGTGCTGAAATCGACTCGAGCCCGCTTGAACTCGGAGCTGCCTACCTCATCGTTGCAGATGATTTCTCATCGGTAGTCGACATGGATTCTCTTGAGTCCATCTTGGGAGCCGCCCCCGGCAGCGACGCTCTTCATGCCATCGTTCGAGAAGTATCGAAAACGAAGACGGCTCGACCGAACCAACTGCTTCTGGTCTCGATTGAGTGAATGAACTCCTTCGGGCTCAGATCGGTTTGGGGGGCTTCTTCTTGAGATCCTTTTTGACCCGCGTGAGCTCGTTTTCCCTCCACTCATCGAGAAGCATCTCGCCAACGTCGCGCTGAGTCTGGGCAGCCGCCCGCACAAAGTGTTCGTTGTTGTCGATTTGGACCTGAGTGCGTATGTCAGCGTCGGCTCGAATCAGGTTCACGTGTTGCTGCTGGTCGTACTCCGCATCGGAAACCAGCAGCTCTGCCTCGAGCTTGGTACGAGCATCGATGGCATCGCAGACGAGTTCGTACGGCCGCTTGGAACCCGTAAGGATCAGCGTCTTGCCGATGACGGGAATCGTGTCAAGAGCTACGAAGAGGAAGAGAATCAGATAATGGGCGATCAAGACTCCGCTGTTTTGCTCTTCAAGCGTACCGAGCGCACCGATATCGGAGAGAAGCCCAGTTCCGGCTTGATTAACGATCCGATCTTCTGCTTGGGCGTCCCGTTCGGCACGAGTATTTAGATCAGCAACGATCCTGTCCTGCTCCGCCTTGTTGTCGGCAATCAGCTGCTGCCGAGCCGCATCGTTCTCACCCAAGGTTTTGTCGAGGGCTGCCTGCTTCTCTGCAATCCGTGGATCATTCTTGTCCTTGACCTCGTTGAGCAGATCCAACTTCTGGTCACGAGCAACTTGTTTTACGGCACAGGCCTGTCCGCATCCGGCTTTTCCGGTTGCGGAGATCCCTTCGATCTCAGCAGTGAGCTCAGTCTGGGCCGTGTTGTAGGCGGCTTGAGCATCAGAGATCTCCTTTTTCAATGAGTTGATCTCTGTACGCAGGCTCGACTCGGACCCGATGGACACGCTCGAGGTGTCGCTCAGTTCTTTGAGTCGGGCATTCTTGAGATCTTTGTACTCCTTGGATTTCTGCTGGAGCCGTGCAAGATCGCTTGCGTTGTTGTCAGCGAGGTTGACCTGAATTTCCCGGTCGAGTTCGGACCGGAACAACTGATGCACGAGAGGCTCAGAAATCACGAACCCGAGTAGCAACGCCACGATGACGCGGGGAATCACGTTCACCCATTGTTTCCAGGGCGATTCCAGGCGCTTCTGGCTCACGATCAGCCATCGGTCCATGTTGAAGATAATGAGTGCCCAGACGAACCCGGCAAGGAGTGATGCAAAAAGACCGACGTGTAGCGCGTTGTAGAGAGCGAAGACCATGGAGATGGCACTCAAGCCAGAAGTAGCGATCACGGTCCCGCCGAGGCCGATGTGGGTCGCTTCGTCAGTCGGGCACTGAGAGAGGACCTCAGGCCGAGCGCCTGATGCGAAGACGAGATAGCGCTTGACCCCGCGGTATGGATTCTTTGCTCCGCGGGGGTCCATGAATGGCTGGAACATGACAGTGACTGGTTTCGGCAACGGATTCTGCGAAGCCGGTCGAGGCGAGGTGTTCATGGGTGGAGTGCTGACCGACGGGCTCTGCACATTTGAATTCTGCGAAGAGGCCACTGTTGGATCGAGAGGATCATCCTCGATCAGGTCTGGTTCGAGGTCCGCCGCGGGTGCGAGATGGTCGTTTGGATCTATGGAAATGACTGGATCACTCATGGCGGGACTGTTGTCTTTCATCAAGAATTCGGAGATCGGGAACGAGATTGACGATGTTGGGTATCTGGGGAAGCGTGATGGGATCGACAGCAATCTGAGGGATTGCATCGGAGTAGCCCTCGGCATTCTCGAACGGAACGAGAGCGGGCATCGCCGCGAATGGTGTGGGAAGTTTTCCGAGCTCGAGCAGAGCGGAATCGAGGCGAAGCTCGACGGCGGCAGTTGGAAGCCTTGTGGCCGGCAGATTCGGTTTCACCTTTGGAGCGGCCAGAATGGTGATGAAGTCGGAGTGTCGTTGGTTCGTTCCGTTGATATTTGTTGCGACCAGCTTGAAAGCTTTCGACGTCTTTGCGGTGACTGTTGTCGTACCTGTCGCAGCAACCGATCCAATACCTTCGATTTCGACGGTTTGCGCGCCTTCGACATCCCATGAGACGGTCAGCGGGGTGTATTCGATGGCGGCATCAGGAGACACGGAGAACTCCTTGATTCTCGGAGGAGTGTGACCCTGTTTGTCCTCCAGTTGCGCGTATTCAGCTAGGAGACAGATGAGCACCTGGCCTGAATGCAACGCTCCAGCGCCGGAGTTCACATCACAGAGGTGCCGGAACCAATCAACTGCTCGAAATCTGCTTGCAAAGTCTGTTGCTTGAGTGCTGATCACCTGCATGTAGGAGTCACTGATCTCGCAGAGAAGTAGGTGAGCCGGCGCTGTGACCAACTTCTCCGGGATTCGTTCTGCAAGATGCGCAGGGACGGCAGCAGACGACAGCTGATTGATCTCGCGGACGGAGGACTGCCACCGAAGATTGAGTGAGGAATAGTCGAGTTGATTGGCGCCTGGTGAAAAGAGGACCAGCGCCTGGCTCGAGAGCAGTTCCGCAACGACCTGTCGGGCACGGGCTGAGGAACGGTTCTTGCCGGGGTCCTTGCCAGATTTGGATAGCGCCCGCTCAGCGAGTTCGGACAGCCCCTTGAGGGATATCGGAACACCCATGAAGCTTGTTGAGGCTCCATGACCGAGCTCGCTAACTAGCTGAGCGACTCGGTAGTTCAGTGAGTGATTCGAATAGGAATCGCTGAGCGCTTCAAAGGATTTCGCTGGTACACCTGATTCGCTCAGCCAGTCCTTCAGGGATCGTCTCTGCGACGGTGACGCAATGAGCCGTGCAGCATCAGACCAGTGAGCCTCTATCCCCGATACGAGATCGCTGACAGTCCAGAACAGATTCGCCGCAAAGGGGAACGGGCTGGTCGCGCCTTGGGTCTCCGAAGCCCTCACCACTGGATTCACGCCGGAGAGCCAGTCCATGACGTCGCTGCCACTCCAGCGATCCTCTGGATACGTCACAAGGAGACCTCGGCACAGCAGCTTCCACGGCTCTTCGTCAACGGCTCCAACAGAGATGATTCGCTTGCGGTCCTCGGGCTTGAGGGGAACCCAATCGCCGCGGAGTCGGTAAGGATGCTGACCCGAAACTGCTTCGAGCATGATCATTCCAAGCGACCACCAATCCCACTTCGTACCGGAGTCTCCAAGTGCCACTTCGGGTGGGGCGTAGGGAGAATCCAACAGCGGGCCGAGGTGAAGTCCTTGAGACCGATATGCCGCAGCCACTCCGAAGTTGGCGATCGTCACCTTGAACGTTGGCTCGAGCGACTCGATGAATATCCATTCGGGTCGGATGTCCTTGTGGGCAACTCCGAAGGTTGAATGTATGTAGGTGATCGCTCCGACTAGCTGTGCAAGTAGTTCGGGAAGGAGCGCACGTGGCATTCGCCCACCGTTCGCTGCGAGGTACTGAGCGAGCGTTCCAATGGAGGGATACTCGAACAGTTCCCAACCATTGTCGGAATCGAAGCCTGCATCGAGTCGACCTTGGAGATTCGGATGACCGGCTGTCACGAACTTGTCGCGGAGCGAAACGAGGGTGTCGAAATCAGGTTCCCGAAAAATGCGAAGGAGCCGAGATGAACCGTCAGCTCGCTCTAGCAGGAGGTCGGTGATGTCAGGTGTCGACGTGTCAAGAACCTGGCGAATTCGGAAACCGGATGCAACGATCTCGGTGGGCAGTTGAACGCCAGTCGACCTCTCGAGTCTCGAACTCGAGAGTGGAACCCCATTTCCCCCAAGAGGAAATGCATTGTCTTGTTGCTCGCCGTCTGAATCCATTCTGCCCCACCGTTTGTACTTCTCATGGTTCAGCGTACTCAGATTGACCAGCAGGTGACCACTGGAATCCCGAGGTCACATTGGGATGACTCCTCGTCCCTGTTCCCGCTGGTGAGCTCCTGCAGGGTGTCTCCAACCCTGAGCTTGCGCTACCGCGAAGGATTCGATGAGGCGTGGTCCGTGGTAGCCCGCAATTCAGAGATCAAAGTGTGAGAGTCGACTCACACCGTTGCCGCGCCGCGCCGCGGAACTTGTGTTTGCGGCTGTCGAACCGATCGCGACCCACGAGCTTCTTGTGTTGCTCCGGAACTCGGTGGACGACAGCTTGAATCTGATGACCAATTGGTCCGGTCCATGCCACAAGCCGAGACTTTTAAGCATATGGGCGTGAATTTCGGACGAGGCTCGAAGCGGCGGTGGACCAAGTGACAGCTGCTCGGGACATGGTTCGCGATGCAGAGGAGACGATCGTGCATATTTTTTCAACCTGATTCGGAGCAGGCCGCCTGCGCTCAGCTGCCAGTGGTGGTGGAGCGATCTCTGACGAGTTCTGCTGCGATCGTCGACCCAGCGAGGTCGAACACGATTCGAACGGTTGAGCCATCAACAGCGCCAGCGTCAAGCACCAGCTGTCGCAGCGAACCGATCGTTCCGCCCTGCCAACCTGTCATCGGCCATGTCACGCGAACCGAACCTTCCGGGTGCAGAAACTCCCTCGACCCACCGGGCTGCACACCGAGCATTGCGGCAAGACCGCGTTCGGCGGGTCGACCGCTACCTCGGAGCACCTCACGGTCGACTCGGACATTGAGGAACAGCAGCGTGGTGCCATCGACCAGCGACGCGTTCGGGGCACGGTCGAGACTCGGCTCGACGATGAGTGGATTGTCGGCGCTTCGGAGTCGGATGACATCGCCGGTCAGTTCGAACATCGGTGCGGTGGAATAGGCACGCACCGACCCCGGCCGGACTCCGCCTCGTTCGACAATGAGAGGGGTGATCTCAGCGAGACTCGCTTCGCCACCGCGACTGATGATCTCCTCGGCGATCGCGTCGGCCACATTGGTGAACGGACTGAGGTCCCAGGTGCTCAGTGCCCATTCGTACCTGCTCACCTTGAAGATTCGATCGTCAAGGTGCAGCTGATTCCTGACACTTGCGACGTTGTACTCCTGATCGAGCGCCTCAAGGATCTCATCGATGCTGCGCGGTTCCCCGATGATCGTGAGGATTGCGAAGGCCTTGTTCTGGACCGGCATTGTGTCGAGCAGCACATGGTCCGCGCGCACGATGAGGTCCGGTTCTGCCTCGAGGATCTCGTCCCGGAAGAGGCTCTCGATCCCGAGCCCCCAGAGGACATCATCGAACTTCTCGATGGGCAGGAAACCTTCCGGAGCGAACTGGACAAATGCGGGCTTGACCTCCGGGAGAGGTCCGGTGACGAACCACTCGTCGACGATGCGTATTCGATTGATGAGGCGGATCACGTCGAACGCAGGCTCGTCGAGTTCGAGCCCACAGATTGACCTCACGATCTCCTTGGTGAGATCACTCGCAATCGGTGCTTTGGTTCCGAGAGCAGCGGCGACCCGCCACGCAGTCCATCGGAGCTCATCGAATTGCTCAGTGGCCAACGCTGCGTCGATGCGACCGAAAGCTTCGGACTCGAGCTGGCGAACTCGCTCCCTCGTGATGTTTAGGGGCTCCCCGAGCTCTTCCAAGGTCTGTTGGTCGGCATCGAGGTGGCGATTCCGCAAGATCAGTTGCAAGCGCTCATCAAGCGAATCCAGAAGTGTTCTTGCTTGAGCCCTGACGGTTTCCGTGCTGCCCACCGGGGAGTCCACGACGGTGTTGCGGATGAGGGCGACCGCGTCATGAACATCGTCGGGCATTGGTGCGGTTCCGCTGAGAATCGATCCGAGTGTTCTGCTGCCACCCAGAAGATTGGCCCACTTGCCGATGGTGAGCAGAGCCTGGAGCTGGTCATCGTTGAAGCGACGCGCCAGCACCAAGGCCGGTGGCATGTTGAGTTCAGCTGTGGCTGGATTGTCGCCGTCGGACTGATTGGCCAGATCCGTCAGATCGTCTTGGAGCAGGTCGAGTACCCGCACAAGATCGATCACGGAGGTGATGCCCACGTTCGGCAGTGCCGCGAAATCGTTCTCGCTGATCTCGAGGAGTTGACCCCAACGCTCGATCTTCAGACGGCGCATTGCGTTCCGTGTACGGGTCGCGAACGGCTCGATGCCTTGCGGAAGGAGCTCCCACGAGTCGATCGGGACGTTCCGGAGAAGCACGAGGTTTGGATAACGAGTAATGAACTTCAACGAGGGATCGTTGGCTCGCCGGTTGATCATGACGGGCCTGGGTTCACGCGATGCCTCCATCACTGCCGGCATCGCCTGTGAATCCTCGAGTTGCTGGAGTTCCTCGGGTTGTTCGTCGCGGTCATCGGTGTATGCGGTCATGGTGGTGGACTGTCTCCGGGTGACGAGTGCGGGGGTCGCCCCGCGTTCTTTGATGTCTTCTTCACGGTCGCTGGCTGCTGGCATCGGATCGCGCATTCGTCCACCGGGAAAAAGTGTCTCAATCGACTCGAAGCCGGTGCGGCGGGCCAGATAACGCAGCTGATCGGGCAAGCGTGACTCTTCACGAACATGGGTGAGGATGCTGACGAGATCGAAGAGATCTGTGATCTCGGGCAGGGCGACTGCTTCTTCGATGTCATCGAGCTTCGACCAGGCGTCGTCGTCGCTGAACCCGCCCTCGACCATTGAGACCCTGAATGGGGTGAGATCGATCGTTCGGTACATCCTGACGAGTTCGACAGCTTCGATGACGAGCGCTCGAAGGCGCGGGTTCAACGCCCGACAGGTCTCATCGAGTCGTCCGAGGTCGTCGATGTCGAGTCCCAATGCGCTCTCAAGTTGCCAGAGATCCCTATTCGCCATGTCGTGATCATTGCCTCCGTGCTTGTCGGTTGGGAGGATGAACGCGCGGAACACCCCAGAATGTGCGTGCTTGCACGGAGTTGTCCGTACCAGCACGTATTTCGGGGGATCGTGCGTTGACATGGGGCGGAGGTGCCCCACCCTGTTGCCCCACCCTGTTGTCACACCCCGCTGTCACACTTCCCTTCTTCCCCTCGGCGGAGGCCGCCCAATGACTGAACCCCTCATCACCGAAGCGCCCCTGCGTCCCATGTTCCAGTGGATGGTCGACGTCCTCGAGGTCGAGCACGACGAGATCCTCAACCTCTGGATCGACACCCAGACCAACGTTTCCTTCGAATCGTTCGAGCTCGATTCCGTGCTGGTCGCCATCGAGATGCTCATTCCCTTCGACCGCGCCCGCTTCGACGGTCGGGCCGACGAGGGTCGTGCCCCCACTGCGTTCGTCGAAGTCCCCACCAGTTTCGACACCACCATGCGTTGCGGCGCCCTCGGTGTGTACAACGCCGTGGTCGACGAGAACGGCAACCGTCTCATCGTGTTCGCCATGGATGGCAATGGTGATGCCGATGTGGTCGTCATCGGCCCCGACGCCGCGGCTCGTACTGCGCTCGTCGAACGAATCCGCGAACTCGTGGCCGGCGCTGCCTCCACCTGGCGCAACCAGCGGGTGC
>Ga0164295_10001263_pt1 | contig 20978 bp, 9 predicted proteins | sample GEODES006metaG_FD_111798 | JGI IMG/M metagenome (GOLD analysis project Ga0164295, IMG submission 111798) | Oligotrophic lake water microbial communities from Sparkling Lake, Wisconsin, USA - GEODES006 metaG | ecosystem: Environmental > Aquatic > Freshwater > Lake | place: USA: Sparkling Lake... | reverse complement strand
TTTTCTCAGTACATAATACGCGTGCGCCGCAACATCCACTTATGTCTCGCAATGTCTCCTTTGGGTGAAGCATTCCGAAATCGCTTGCGAAACTTCCCTTCATTGGTTAACTGCTGCACTATCGATTGGTTCACCAACTGGCCTGCAGAAGCTCTTCAATCGGTCGGGCTCTCAATTCTTAGATCCAAAGATTTTGGATTAGGAATATACGAACAGCATACAGTGACCATGTTCAAACTCATTCATCTGTCGGTAGAGAACGCATCGAAAAGCTACTATGAGATGTTGCGCCGTCATAATTACGTCACTCCAACGTCTTATCTAGAGCTCTTAAGCAGCTTCGGAAAGCTTATCGGTAGGAAAAGAACTGAAACAGCTACTAAAAAAGATAGATTACAGATCGGTTTGGACAAATTGAGCGAAACTAAAGCCATGGTTAGCGTAATGCAGGAAGAACTTGTTGTGCTCCAGCCAGTCCTTGTCAGCACACAGGCAGATGTCGCTAAGATGATGATAGAAATCACTAAAGACAAAGCTTCTGCTGCTGAAACTAAAGCAAAGGTTGAGGTGGAAGAAGCAAAAGCCAATGCTAAGGCAGCCGATGCAAAAGCAATCGCTGACGATGCTCAGAAGGATCTAGCCGAAGCTATCCCAGCATTGGAAGAAGCTGTGAAATGTCTGAATGACCTTAAGAAAGCCGATATCGATGAAGTGAAGTCACTGCGTACTCCTCCCGGCGGGGTGGTGCTGACCATCAAAGTGTGTTGTTTGATGTTCGAGGTGAAACCAATCAAGAAGAATGATCCTGCGAATCCGGGTAAGAAGATTGATGATTACTGGGAGGCTGGTCAGAAGAATTTGCTTAGCGATGCTAAAGCTTTTATTCAGAGTTTGTTCGATTTCGACAAGGACAATATTCCGGATAGGATTGTCAAAGCTATTGCGCCTTTTATGGACGACCCCGGCTTCACCCCAGCTGCTATTGAACGCTCATCTAAAGCTTGCACTGCTGTCTGTATGTGGGCCAGAGCGATGTATAAGTACCACTTCGTTGCTTTAGGAGTGGCTCCCAAACGTGCTCGTTTGAAGGAAGCAGAAGACGAATTGACAGTCGTTATGGCTCAGCTTGCCACTGCCAAAGCTATTCTGAAGGAAGTTAATGACCGCTTGGCAGGATTGGAGAAGGCCTTCAATGATTCAGTCGAGAAGAAAGACGGCTTGGAGAAGAAGGAGGCAAGCTGCAAAATCCAACTGGTCAACGCCGACAAACTGGTTGGAGGTCTTGGTGGTGAGGAAACTCGTTGGAGAGAAACGGTTGAAATGCTCAAGGATGCCTACAATAATATCTTAGGCGATGTAATTGTTTCCGCCGCAACAATTTCCTACTTGGGTCCTTTTACATCTGATTTCCGATCCAATTTAGTGAAATCTTGGCAAGAGGCATTGCTGAGTTTTGGAATTCCTCACACCAGTGGATGCAACTTGGAGCTTACTCTGCAGGATCCTGTAAAAGTTCGCTCGTGGCAGTTATGCTCTTTGCCCAGCGACTCCCTTTCAACTCAAAATGCTATTATTATGGATAATGGACGCCGTTGGCCTCTGCTGATTGATCCTCAGGGTCAAGCAAATCGCTATATTAGAATGATGGCCAAAGATACTTCCTTTGCAGGGAATGGAATGGATGTCGTGAAACTCAGCGATAAGAATTTCTTGCGTACTCTTGAGAATGGTGTGCAGTTCGGTCGATGGGTCTTGCTGGAAAATATTCTTGAGTCTTTAGATGCTGCGCTTGAACCCATTTTGCTGCAGCAGAAATTCAAACAAGGTGGTCAGGAGATGATGAAACTGGGCGATAACGTGATCCCGTACAACGACTCCTTCAGATTTTTCATGACCACCAAGCTGTCAAATCCTCACTATGCTCCCGAGGTACAGGTCAAAGTGTCTTTGTTAAATTTCACAATTACTCTAGGAGGTTTGGAAGAGCAACTACTTGGTGTTGTTGTAGCTGAGGAGCTACCGGAACTTGCCCAGCAGAAGGCGAATCTGGTAATCAGTGGAGCTCAAATGAACAAACAATTATATGACATTGAATCTGAAATTCTGTACCTGTTGTCGAATTCCAAAGGGAATATTCTTGACGATACAGTACTTATTGAAACATTATCCCAATCTAAGAAAACTTCGGAGGAAATCAAGGAGAAAATGCGAGAAGCTGAGAAGATCACTAAAGAGATTTTGGTGCAGAGTGAATTGTACCGTCCTGTTGCCAAGCGTGCTTCATTGCTCTACTTCGTGATAGCTGATCTAGGAGACGTGGATCCCATGTACCAATACTCACTACCGTGGTTTACACAACTCTTTGTGCGGGGAATTGCAGCAGCGAAACCAGCGAAAGAATTGAATGACAGAATCGTGAATCTCAATGATTACTTCACATTTTCTGTGTATAACAATATTTGCAGATCGTTGTTCGAAAGACACAAATTGCTATTTTCCTTCATCTTGTGTGTGAAAATCTTGCAAGGAGACGACTTAATCGATGGTCAACAATATCGCTTTTTGCTATCAGGAATATCAACAAGCCACGTTAATGCTCCATTGCCGTCCAGTAACGGCTGGCTGCAGCAGAACATATGGTCAGACTTGATGGACTTGGCCGGTCTAGAGCGATTCAAGAAGATCCCAGAAGCATTCGACCGGTATATGGCTGATTGGCAGGCTATCTTTGATTCATCAGAGCCTCATAAAGCCGAATTTCCACCGCCATTGAATAAAATAACTTCCTTAGAGCGTCTGTGCTTACTTCGTTGTTTGCGTAGGGATAAAATGGAGTTGGGCATGCAGGATTTCATCATCGAATCTCTGGGGGAAAGATTTATCCAGCCGCCTCCTTTTGATTTGAAAGCGTGTTTCAATGACTCGATCATTACCACTCCTCTGATCTTCGTACTCTCTTCAGGCTCTGACCCTAATAAGGAATTGGACCTGTTGGCTGATGACCTCAATATGTCCGACCGACTGAAGAGAATCGCGCTGGGACAAGGTCAGGGAAAGAAAGCGTCTAGTTTAATCGAGAAGGGATTAGTTGCGGGAGACTGGTAAGTGCAGCTAATAATTGCTTACTCATCTGCCCATAATTCATGACATTAATTGTGGTTACACTATCTATGATACAGGGTCATGCTGCAGAATTGTCATTTATCGATTTCTTGGATGCCTACGCTAGAGCAGATATGTGAATCGATGGAACCTGATAAAATTCATCCGGATTTCCGCTTGTGGCTGACCTCTATGCCCTCGGAATCCTTCCCTACGTCAGTGCTGCAGAATGGAGTGAAGATCACCAAGGAACCTCCAAAAGGATTGCGCGCGAATCTTAAAAGTACCTACATCAAACTGGACAACGAGAAAGTCAAACGAACGAATAAACCCGCCGAGTTCCAAAAGTTGTTATTTGGTCTTTCATTCTATCATGCGTTGGTGATTGAACGAAAGAAGTTCGGTCCGCTTGGATGGAACATCCCTTACGAGTTCAATGATACCGACATGGATATAACAGCTGCTCAGTTGGAGCTTTATGTTTCAGCGTATGCCGAAATTCCATATAAAGTATTGCAACAATTGACGTCTGTAGTGAACTATGGCGGACGCATCACTGATGATAAGGACATGCGAACCAGCGATACTCTAATTGCTGATTTCTTCAATCCACAGATTCTGAAGGATGACTACACTTTCTCGGAATCAGGCATTTACTACTCGTTCCGTGCCGACAAAGATGCCCCGCATTCATCGTATTTGAGCTATATCGAGTCCCTTCCTTTGAATGCTATGCCCGAAGTCTTTGGTATGCATGATAATGCAAACATAACATGCGCGATCACTGAAGTCGACAATACTTTTGGCATCATCCAAACGCTACAACCCAGAGTGGCAGCAGGCGGTGGAATATCGAGGGAAGATCAGATAATCGACATGGCCAAAGCTATGGCTGTTCAACTGCCGCAGAAATATGACATTGAGGCTATCTCGATGCTGTATCCAACCGACTACCACGAGTCACTGAATACTGTGTTGGTTCAAGAAGCTCAACGCTACAATAGGCTTGTGGGAGTAAGTGCACTTTATTCCTTCCTTAAGCGTTTATTTCTTTATTATTGCTTGTATTTGTTGTTATGCAGGTGATGCATATTTCGTTGAATGAGTTGCAGAAGGCGTTGAAAGGATTAGTAGTTCTATCCGCTGAGTTGGAGAAGATGGGCAATGCTTGCTTCAATCAAGTAGTTCCCGCCGCTTGGACGAATGCCGCCTACCCCTCTTTGAAACCCCTTGGTCCGTGGTTCAAAGACCTGCTACAGCGCCTCAACTCCGTGAGCGCTTGGATTGAACTGGGCATCCCGTCTTCTTTCTGGATATCAGGATTCTTTTTCCCTCAGGGATTTTTGACTGCTATTCTGCAAAATTATGCCCGAAAGTATCAGTTCCCCATAGACACAGTCAGTTTCTCATTCGTGATGAAAGATGAGCTCCCCGAGGAGATCAAGACGAAGGCTGACGACGGATGCTATATCTGGGGTCTCTTCTTGGAGGGTGCTAGATGGAACAAAAAGATGAAGTCGCTGATCGATCCGAAGCCCAAAGAGCTCTTCTCCCCCATGTCCACCATCCACATGCTTCCGGAGAAGGACAGAGCTACTCCTCAAGGGGGCATCTACCGATGCCCAGTCTACAAGATCCTCACTCGCACAGGCACACTGTCCACCACCGGGCACTCCACCAACTTCGTGACCTGGATCGAGATCCCGAGCAACAAACCAACTATCTTCCGGTCCTCCCTCGTGTCCGAGACGAATGCGCAGGTCAAGTTCTGCGACCAGGACTACTGGATCAAGGCAGGTACAGCGTGCTTCTGCGCTCTGCGATATTGATATAGGAAGCCAGTGTGTAGGAGACGCAACTGCAAGTGTTAGCATCCATTTGTATCATGTACTGTAGGTTACTTAGAAATCGTCAGTCTAGAAATTAAATACTCGGAAATGACATCAGCTCGTGTTGCTTGATAAGCAAATATGCACTGATAGTACGTACGACTGAGCTTCTACGTACTACTTATCAGCAGCCATTGCTGTGGTGAGAGGTCGACTTCGTAATCTACCAGTGACTGCGAGTGGCCCCTCAGGAGCACGGTGAGCTTGTTGATGTCCGTGCCGATCAAGGCTGCAGGAGGAAGTGGAGACTCGTTGGCAGGAAGGCTGGCGATGGATTGCGAGAAGAGCTGAACGGTCTGGAAGTCGAGGAGAGGATTGCGCGACAGGTCCAATGCTGCCAGGGACCGGTTGATGGCCACCACCTTCCCGTCGCGCTTCACGCAGCAGTCCAGACTGGGAGCCACCTCAACCACGTCCGGGGAGCCGCTCTTTTTGCGCTTCTTGTTGAGCTCCTTTATGGCCTTGTTCTTGTCGACCACCTGTTTACTAATAAGCTTCAGCTTTGCCTCATCGTCAGCCGATACATCAGTCCCGACCAGGACAGAGGACAGCGCTGAGAGACAGCTGCCATCAACCAGGGTGGAGCATAGAGAGATCCTCTTCAAGGTGGTGCTGAAGCGGAGGGACCGCAACAACTGAGCGGCAGCCACGTCGGTCAGATCGTTCTCCGACAAGTTGAGAGTAGTCAACTTGAAGTTCTCCGCGACTGCAGATATCAAAGGAGCCACGAAGTCGTCGGAGAGCCGATTGCCCTTCAGAGACAGGTGCTCTACACACGTGAGGTCGGAAAGTAAGGCCACGAATGCGCTCTGGAACTCCACATATGACTTAGAGAAGTCCATCTGCATGTAATGTAGCCTCAGGATGGGACAAGTGCCCAGCTTGCGTAAGGCCGTCGCTAAATCTTGCAGGAAAACGGGTTCGATGTGACAGTTGTGGACGGAGATTTCTTTAACTTTGGATCCCACACAACAAGCGGCCAGCAGCATCGCCCTCCAGCTGCTCAGATCGACCATGGCATTGATGATGCGGATCCTCTGCTGCATGTCAGGCCCACTGCCGCTGGTCACAGCTTTGATGTACGGGCATGGAACAGGGATCTTGTACTTGCTGCACACTGCACTGAAGTCTTCGCTCCAGCCACCTCTGCTGGGAACGTCCACATCTACTGCGGAGGAGAAGTTGTCGATCAGATTGCGTGGGTTGCTTTCGTATGACCACATTGTTTGGAAATGTTAATCGTTGAACGATCAAATGAAACGGTCCGAGCAAAAGTACTGTACAGTACAGTACGTACAACTCATGATCACATACACACACACAAGTCATCATCACCAGTACGGATTAAAGAAAGACTTGTCTGTCTAGGGTTGACCCGATTCCTCCAGCGATAGCTTCCTCTTGTTCGTGATTGATGATGCCTAACAACAACATAGATACAGATATCTCAGATGACCAAGCTAAGCTAAGCTAAGCTTCGAATTCAGTCAGTTCATATTGTACGTGCAGATCTCACGTTGCTGGCATCCCTCAACCCCTTTTCGCAAACACTGAAAGGTACCGCGGCATACGGCATGCTGGAGCAGATGGATGGGGTTATTACATAATGGTTAATTGTGTGTGGAGAGCTACAGTACTATTGTACGTACCTCGGGCTTTTCACCAGTGCAGCCATCCTGTGCGAGTTCGGCTGCCAGTAGAGCATGACTCGGTTGGTGATACAGTGGGACCACAGCTCACCCAAGGCGGGGATCAGCCGCTGGCTACTGGTCGAGGCGGAGCGACTGCCTGGACCGTCCGGTGCTTTCTCAAAGCGTGTCGTCACGTGGTTGACGAAGACGATTGCCAAGTGGTGATCATAGGCCAGTCGGTTAAAGTGCTGTGCTGTGTCACTCAGATGGCGATTGCGCGCGGTCTGATCGGAGAGATCTTGGCGGAACGGAAATGCGATGGAATCCACAACTACGAGCTTCACTTTCGTGTTCAGCCGCAGAAAGGCATCCAGATGCTTCATCGTGGACAACAGACTCGTCTGATCGTATACCCTATCGTTCGTACGGCAAGAAGGAAGGAGGAAGGAAGGAAGGCATGAGCAACAGGGACCTCAGATGTAGACAGTGAAGCTGCACTGCAGATACACCTGAACACTTGGATGCCCTCGAGGAACCTATCTGAAGACATGCTCTGTACTATCGATAGCCGATCCTGTTGCTGCGGCCTGTCGTCCTTCTTCGCAGACATGGTCCTCGCGAGCCTGTTGAGATGGTTCGACAACTCGGAGGCCATCTCAGCCGCTCTCTCGACGATGAAGCTACCCTCTGAGCAGTTGGGTTAGGGCTAGTTAGGATAGTTCCTCCTAAGAAAGCGTAACTGTGGCTTATTCGAACAGTACCCTGTCCTTTGTTACCTGTGTCAATGTACACGCACTCCCCGCCCAAGCCGCCGAACACTTCCGGTATCTGCACGTTGAGAGACAGCTGGATGGCGAGCTGCGTCTTGCCGATGCCCGGGACCCCGCAGAACTCTGTGATCTGCCCCACTTGTATGCCGCCACCCAGCATGTCGTCGATCGCTTTGCAGAATGTGATGAGGGCTCTACTGCCAGTCCCTATCTTCGCTATTATGTCCTTAGCAGTCACTGCAGAGAGCTGTTTGCTGGAGGTCTTCACTTCCCGGACTGACTGGAGACTCTGTACAATAGATTGTTGCGGTGATGATGATGATGATGATGCTGTCTGGATTATCGAGAGGGCGATGCTTTGGGACGTATTGAGCTCTCGCGCCAAGTCGATGGGAGAAATGTTATGTAGATCGGACACTGTTCTGAAGCCTCCAGTTGCCAGCAGGTCGTGCAGCTCCGCACTGAGCGGTAGACTGCTGACGTCCCTGATGTCAGATGCGCTTACATTCATCCTATTTAAAGTTATTATTGTACGCGCTTTAAAACTTTGAATAGATGATGATTAATTGAGGTTAAGTTAAACAAATTATTTGCTCTATACCTACACACCGACCACACATCTTTAGTCAGTCAAATTACAAAGAGCAGCTACACCTGCCAGGATCCACTTCTGCTCCGTTTCGTTGGGTGCGATGGGCAGCTCGATGGGCACCACGTAGTTGGTGCTCATACCGGTGGTGCTCAGCACGCCTTTGCGGACAGCCGTTTTGTACACTGGGCAGGCGTATGTGTTCTGGGGCTGCTTATGCCCGACTGCAGGGATGAAATGAATGGCCGGCAACAAGTCGTACATTTTCCCTGGGATGCTCTCGACCACTAATTGACTATTGGTATCGAATCGAGCTCCCTCCAAGTACAAACCAAACACAATAACCCCATCTTCTGGAGAGTCCACAATACTCTCAGGGTCTTGCTTCAAGATCTTGAACTTGAATGTCAGGCCATCGATTGCCTCCATGTGCTTGCGTGCGAAGGTCTGCAGAGATGCTGTCATGAATCCTTGTGGGAAGAAGAACACAGGCAGGGGGAAGGCCGCGGGCTGTCCGAGCATTAACCACTTGCGCATAAACTTCACTCGGAACAACAGATCCGTCACCCAAGACCCTAGTGTCTTCAGGGATGCAAATGATGCTCGATTCCATATTCCTGGCAGAGAGTTATTCAGGAAAGCAGTGTACATGGCATCCAAGTCGCTCGACATAACGATCATCCCCTTGATGGCACGCTTGATATCGCGCAAACTGTTCTTCATCACACTCAGAAGCCTGAAAACATGATACACGATGACATTCAAGCACTGCGATCAGCACATATAAACACTGCGATCAGCACATATAAAGATCATGCTTTACACAGCACTGCACGTACCTGTTGAACTTCACCATTTCTTGTTCTAGACATATCGCAAGGGAAGTCAGTAAGCCGTTGGGCTGAATGACGAAAGTTGTCGCGCCTGCCTCATCAGTCAGCAACAGAGAGGGGGCTTCGGACTCGAACTTCTGAGCTAACTCGATCACCACGTCGTCGCTAGTTTTACCGGATCCTCCACCCGAAGATCTCGGCTGCAAGCTCAAAATAGCCGCCATGAGGGCTAATGACTCGTTCGTGTTGAAAGTCACGTTCGCATTTTCATGCATTCCAAACACTTCAGGATCATCTGCCAGCGGCAATGTCTCGAAATATGCAATCGTGGCGGACATTTTGCCAGACGGAGGAGCATAATAGGTTCCAGATCTACTGAACGAGTAATTTTCGGTGAGAATTTCCGGCACCATGTAAATGGACAGAATCGACATCAAACAACGGCGGTCCCAATCGTCCGTTACTCGACCACCGTAATTTATGTGCCCTGTTACGTAGTTCAGTGCATCCCATGGAATTTGTTCCTGCTCCTCTAAGAATCTCCGCAAGACTATTATTGCATTACATGAATTTCTCGATTATGTATACTTGAGAAATAAGTAATGTCGTCGTCACCACATAACTTACCTGCAATCGACGTTTCCAGATCAGACTCGTCAAAGGCGTACCGAATATTCCAACCCAGAGGACCGAATTTGCGTCGTTCTTGAATGTTTGCATGGAAAAACATCAAACCTGTGAGGAGCTTCTTCCACTGCAGGCTCTTTGTCACTCCTTCGTAATCTTCCTCTTTGACCAAATTAGCGAAGGATCGTAGCAAATTAGATTTGAAGCCTTTAGGAGGTTCGTTGGTCATCTTCACACCATTTTGCAAAATAGATACAGGAAAGTAAGCTGCTGGTGCTGATGTGAGATACAACCGAAAGTCAGGATTCACTCCTCCACCATCTTCTTTGGAAGCTTTTTCACCCAACTCGAAAATTATCTTATCCAACTCGGGCATCCAGCTCTTCGCCAACATACAGTTTTGAAGGACTACCCAGTCACCTGAGGCAAGTTCATAATGTAAATGAAAAAAAATTCAAAATGAAATATAATATATGGTAATACCGGTTTTGACTCCATTCTCGATGAGCTGCCTCGCATACGGTCCTTGTCCCTGACCGAGAGATACGATACTCAGTCTATCTCCATATCCAGACTTCTTTGCGAAGCGTAGTAACATGCCTGTTGGATCAGCACCGGATGACAGCACGAATATGCAAGGAGTTTTGTTGTCCAGGTCCTTGTAGATGTCTTCCATGGAAGCATTGGGTGACTCAGCGAACTTAGATCCCATCTCATCTGACACAAAGGCCGCAATGCTGCGCTGAAGCTTGTCTTCGCGAAGAGCTTTCACCAAGATAAGCTTTTGAAATCGATTGACCGAATCGTTTAAGCTGCCTGGTAATGCGGCATGCATCACGTCGTAGTCTCCCATCCAGGTGGCCCATTTACTGTCCACTCCATTGCCGCCGTAGGATTTCTTCAATGATTCGCATAGTCCAGCAAAGGGGAATACCTGTGCAGCTTTTTCATTAGAAGCCGATGAATCAGTTGGAAGAACTTCGTATTGAATCCGAGTCTCAGCTGCACAAATAATATCCCACATAGGAGAGGTGATGCTATCGGGGAAAGGATTCGGGGGCATACTAGCCCTGTCCACGGCGCCTGGACCTCTGATAAAAAGATTCCACTCATCTTCTCGTATTTTTCCACTTTGTCGTAAAATTTGAAAGCAGATTGATGATGAGAAAAGTAATTTATCCTTCTCAAACAAGCCGCGGCAGATATTTTGATATATCACCAGAGTGGCATAGTCTATGATATTCTTCAATCTCACCGACAAATCAGGGCTTTTTTCACTGTCTGCAATGCAGCGAGAGAATAGACCCGTATAATACCCCAGTGAGTATTGGTACATCGGGTCTACGCCTCCCAGGTCTGCAATGACGAAGTAGATTATGCTGCCGCGAGTTGCAGCCTCTAGGTATCGACCACGAGCCTCATTGATGTCTTGCTCCGTGATCTCAGCTTCAGCCACTCTTTCTCCAATCGCGATAGAAGTAAGTTTGGATTCCGATAATGTATTGATTAAAACCTCATCATCCAAAATATTTCCCTCAGACTCTGACAGCATCTGCAATATCTTCGCTTCCAACTGAGCTAGTTGTCTCTTATCATCAGCCATTTGAAGAAGCAACTGTACTTTCTTCTGTTCAATATCTGGTCGCTCAGCCTTTACGACAAGTCCCAATAGCTGAGCTTCCAGACCAAGCATGGTAACTGTGAAGTTGATGATGGTCACTTTAATGCAAACTTCAGGCAGGTAATGCGGATTAGGCATCTTCGTTGTCATATACAGTCGGAAGTTCGCATCATAATCGACATCGCTATCTCCGAGGCGTATAAGCATACGATTTCCTTGTTTGAAAACAGCTTTCTGGAGCACAGGTTCAAGGGCTGGTTCCAGTTGCTCCCCTAAATCCTCCAGGATGAGCGGCTTTCCAAGTCGAATGCAATTCTCCAGAGCGCGCAGTAAGTTAGCATCTCTCATAGTCGTTATCATGACATTGTTTTTTTCCTCTTTCTTTCTCAGCCACTGATTCGCTTGCATCTGAGGATCAATCATGAGCGGCCAACGACGGCACTTGTCTACAAGAATGCCATTATTCACACTTACGGAATCCGTCGGAAGTCCTTGGTTTTGCCATTCTCTAATTTGAACAGGATCACCAAGAGTGCTTGTTAAAGAGAACTTTGGAGACGCGGGAATCTCTAGCTCATTGGCTTTGTCCAACCAAGTCGATATCAGCTGATCTCTGAAGGTACCCGTGAAGGCTCCATAGTAACTGATGCAAGCACATGAAAGGAAGCAATCTCCAATCAAATTAATCTTTTCTTCCGATAAAGACACGATGTTGCTCTTCCAACGCTGACCCTCAGAATTGAGACCACTGGTGAGCTTCTCTGCTCTTATCAATCGCTTGGCAGTCGTGTCACTTTCCGACTGCAAGCGCTGCTTCTCAGCAACGGTATCGTCGCAGGTCTTCTGAAGCAGAGCGACTTTGTCGTTCACCGCCTTCAGTGCAGCTTGCTTTTCTTTGAGTTGCGTAGTGGTTAATTCCAATGAAGCTTTCATCTCATCGAGGCGGGCTTGCTTAGGGGCCACTTCCTTGGCAACATCTGCATACACATCCATCGCTCTAGCCCACAAACACAGACCTGTGCCGGCTTTGGACACCTTCTGAATGTTTTCTACCTGCATTTCTTCCGCATTGATGTACTGCTTTCGTAGCTTTTTCAGCCGAGACTCGGGAATATTGTCCTTATCATAGTTCTGAAGCATCTCCAGGAAATCGCTTCGACCAAGAACCTTTTTTGCATTATCCCATGCCTCCTTCTCACCCAGTAACACACACACAGCTTCCATCACAATTCTTACAGCAACCGGAGGATTTGTGAAACTTTTCACCTCAGTGATGTCGGCCTTGGTCAGTGAACTTAATGCCTTCTTGGCGCTCTCTAGCGCTGGTAAGGCTCTATCCAAATCCTTCTGGGCATCTGCTGCGACAGCAGCAGTCTCTGCGGCTTGCTTACTGACGATAGCTTCCTCTGTACCAACCTTCTCAGCGACTATGTTAGCCTCTGCTTTCTGTTGAGCTACATCAATCAATAGTGCTTCTGTTTCGATAGCCTTCTGCTTCAATACAGGTTCTAGCTTAACAAGCTCTGCTCTGAGAGCATCGACGATTGAATTAGTCTCCTCCAATTTCTGAACTCCAACCTTCATTCGATCGCTTTTTACCTCAACAATATCCTGAAGACCTTTCAGCATGCTCATGTATAAGTTGATTAAATCGAGATAACTCTTCGGAGTTGTGTACACTCTACGACGCAGTTCATTAAAGAATCTAACTGATGAGTCTTCAATAGAGCGATGGACGAAGCCACACATTCGAACAACGGATGATCGAATATCTTCCGATGGTAATTCTAACTCGCCCAGGAATCGCTCAGCTACAGACACCAATGCCTCTTCGGGCCATCCATGAAACCAATCGATAGTGGTGCAATTGATCAAAGATGGAAACTGGCGACAACGAATACGCAGCGAATCTCCAACTGGAGACATGCAAAGCACGATATGAAGTTTATCTCTGACGCGGCTGACGAAGTGAGCAAGACAGTTGTCGCGTGTTTCAGGAATGCCATCGTTTTTACAAACAGCAATCATATCTGCACAAATTTTGTCCGTTTCGTCTTGAGCATATAGATTAGCCACCTCTCCCGTGTTGAGAACGTTATTCAGATCTTCCAACATTGTTTCGTTCACGATTTGGGAGTCCGTAAACAGAAATACAGTATCGTTACCCTCAACACCTGTTTTAAACATGAACTTCTTGATATCTTCCCTGAACTCAGCTATGCCATAACCTCTGTTAATTTCGATTGATAAACACGCCATATTGCCCACAAATGAAGCCATTCTTGTGAGGGACTGCTTTCCAGAACCTCCAACACCGATGAGCATAGCATTTCCTCTCGGTTGCCTCAAAATTCGAGATATACGTACTGTATGAGCTAAAGCATCCTCGAAGAAAACTAAATTCATCTGCGTGGGGAAAGTCACATTATAATTATCCAGTAAGTCATTCAACACTGCGGTCAACTTAGGTAGGTCGCGAACTTCTTCGTAGAATCGTGGGTCTGCATCAGGTTTTAAGAAGTCTGCAAATACGATAGGTTTGGCAAACAAATCTTCCATGCTGAAAGACATTTTTAAGTGCCTACTGCATAAACCAATCATAAGATCTCTGAACCAAGCTTGATCGTCTCTGTTTATCAATCGATCGTAAAATATACGCATGCATTCATGAACCCACAATCTGCTGAACACTTGGTTATCCGGACACTTTCGAGGGCGAATCATCAGCACTCCTTGAAATACTTTCGAGATGTCACGAAGATTAAAAGAGTAATGAAACTTCGAAGGAGTTGGTAATAATTCCTGCGATATTTTCTGATATACTTCGATCGTACCAGCCACTACACCAGAAGCCATTTTTTGAATTTCTGGTTCAAATTTCACTAAGAAACCATTCAAAATACTTGAGAATATCAAAGTTAGTGCTGCATCTGACGCAGGTGGGATACACATGACATTGAAATGACGGGTGAAACGAGGGGTCACAACAGCTCTGCCACCACCAGGGGGGGCAGCGCCTGCAAACATCAGTACGTCCACAACCTCCTTCCAAAACAGCTTATCGCGATCATAAAACCCCTTGAAGTCCATAAATTGACGAAGCAATTCTACTGGCGGCTGAGCTCCATATTCTTCGACGAGAGGCATGTTGACATCATCAACGAAGACTACAACTTTCTTACCCGACGGTGCTCCTAGCAAGTTCTTCCTCTTCTTCTCCAACTTGCTCTCGATTGTAGACTGAGTCACATCGGAACGGGTCTGTGCCGAAAAATTCATGAAAATAGGCACAAGCGCCAGACCTCCCTCATCCTGCATCGGTCTCAAGCTGTTCAACATGTTCTGAATAGCGACAGTCTTTCCAGTTCCAGTAACACCAGTGATGAAGCATGGTTTATCAACTGTTATAAGAGATTTCATGACGTAAGAGAATCTACATGTATCATTGGTTGGAACCATGAGGCTGAAATAAGGCACTGTATCATCATATTTGAAGGTAGGGACTATTTCTGACCACTCTCGAAATCTACATTCTTTTATATCGATCCAGTAGTCGAATCCCATGCCACCTCCAGGTAATCCTAAGCCAGGACAAGTTTCTTCAAAAATTTCTCTCGCGTTCTCGTTGAATTGTTCCCAAAATGCATCCGAACACACAGCGCCTACCGTCCAAATATAGCAGAAGAAAAATAATTTGTCCAGCAGTGATGATAAATCGCCCTGTGGCTTGGCAAGATCAACTCCATTCTCTGCTTTGAACAAGGACTGAAACAAAAAGCACATCGATATGACCAACTGAATGTCCACAGTCTCCACAGGCTCCTTACAGTTCTTACGCTGAAATGCGAGCCCTTTAGAGAATGCCTTGTCGAACAACAACAGAATTCTCTCCGCTGCCCAGGAAGGAAGTCCTTTGGGTAGAGCTCTAGGGATCCATGACTGCACATAAGGAATCCATCCGAGATCAGTGGGAGTCATGTACACAACGCCAATGCGGGAAACGGTAGCAGGTGAAGCTACAGCAAGATCGTTGACTTCGAACAAACACTTCATCTCTTGTTTCAACTTGATTCTCTGTCCGTTTGCTAAGCACAGGGTCATATTATCGTCTAACACTGTGTTCATGTTTTCGATCCAGAGAGCGTCGATGGGTCCATCGAAGATAGTCCACCGTTTATCATCGCTTTCCTCAGCCACGAACTCTCGCATAATAGAAGATGCGAGGCCGTCATGCCATTCTTGCGTCAAGGGATTAAACTCACCGTACAACTCACCCATAGTAATAGACTTAGGGTTGAGGATTTGATAACGAACTTTCTGAAATTGCTCATTAGGAGACTTCTTTTCTCTCAGATTTGTCATGAGTGCTGCTAATATCTGATAGCAGGTGCTCTTGCCGGTACCAGCAGGTCCAACCAAAGTTGCTCCGAACCGAATGTTAAATATGTCGAACATCTGGATAACTTTGCCTATGAACTTGGGAACTTTCTGTAAGCCTGCCTTAACGATCTCCTCTTCTAAAGCGACTTGCAGTTCTCCGTAGTCATTCGAAGGAATCTCAACCCCAGGGAATAAGTCCTGGACAATGGCCGCAAAAAGTGGTAAGTCATCTGCTAAAAACTTTGGCACATTCGAATCTCTCAAGGCTCTGATCAGCACTAAGTCTTCTTCTAAGTCAGGATTAGATCGCTTCAAGCCTCCAGCCATCGACAGCACTGATTTAACGGCGCGCAGGCCATAGTCATAGTGAGGTTGTTGAGACAACTGTTCAGAACAAAGAATGTACAATTTGCACATCTTTCGGGACAGATTCTTAGCATCTCCAAAGCCTTCTGCGAATAACATGATCTCGGCGATGAGAGCATAGTTTGGAACCATCATACTCACTGGTCTGAAACACACTGCCAAATTGTCAGGCAACTCAGTGCGACCAGCATATCCAGGGTTCATAGTAATGATTACATGATGATCAACTAAAGATATCTGTATTCCCATAAAATTAATGTTACTCTTCTTTGCTTGACGTCCTTCTCTCAGTACAAGCAACTGTTGCGCAATAACGCTGAGAACCTCAATGTCAATTCTGTTGAACTCGTCAAGACAAATCCAAGATCCTCCTTGCGCAAGACCTCTGAACAGTTTTCCCATCATCTTGTAGTCGATCTGATCGGAGCAATTGAACACCACACATTGAATGCCGATCGCCTTTGCAAGGTCCTTCGATGACTCGGTCTTACCAGTTCCAGCAGGACCAGCCGGAGCTGCACCGAGTTTCAAAGCATAAGACCCTGTCAGAGTCAACCAACACCGATCAGTGAGGGGCGTGATAACAAGACGACTGGTAGCACCCATATATTCGTATCCGTACAGTATTTTAGCGTCCGAGTGCTTAATCATACAGTTCTCAATATCCGTCTCCCAATAATAGCGCAACTGCTGCTGCCACAAGAAATCATGCACATCGCGGACCTCTCGATCACACAACTCATCGATGATATCTCTTGCATGAACATCAGTTGTCACCAAGGCCACAATAACTTTACGAACTAAGCTGGTGAGATCACTGCGAATCTTAATAATCAATTTGAGCAATTCTTTTTTATAGTTTTTAGACCACTCCAACATAGCAGCAATGGGATTCTCGTTGCGCAAAGCGGCCTCGGTGTCTCGGGCCCAAGTCATTTGTGCAACTGTAGCAACAATCTGACCTGGGTGGTAAGCGATCCATTCGTCTCGGGGTTTTGCATCATAATCGATCAACCCCGCCTTCATGTGGGAATGCAGAGATTCCTTCATCTTCTTCTCTACTGCAGTCAGCCATTCCTCCACATTTCCTCTGGCCTTCAAATTTTTGCCGAGACTCACTCTTTCCTTCTCACTTGAGAACATTGCAAGAATATCGCTACTGCCAGATTCTGGACCGAATTCTAGCAGAACAAGATTATCAAAACATTTGCGTAAATGAGGCTGTACTGCCCTGGGTTCTTTCGCTTGCGAGAGGATTTCTAACAGCTCATCGTTTGACAGAAAATAGAATCGAGGAAATGCCATTCGCTTCGTCTCGAGATAATCCTCTAAATCCTTCTGAATTTGATCCAAGTTAGCATTGTGATTTCGAAACGTATCGCGACGTGTCTTGTCCTTTGTTCCAGCACTGAGAGCATTTGGATCATCATTGGTTTGCTTCATTATGTGTTTCCAAGACTTGTCCACGGCTTGGAAGACCTTGGCTGGTCCTGGAAGCTGTCGAATAATGTCAGGCGATCCAAAAATAGTCTCCAAATACATCCAATTTCGTTGGCACGTCAACCATTCATCGAGGGTCTCCTGGAAGTGCATCAGTTTGCCGCGCCAAATGTCTACTTCTTTCCTGATACCGGAGACATAGCGAGATCCCAGCACTGTGTTGATAGTGACCAAGCTGTCGTCGAGACCAGCGACTATTTCAGAGGTATCACCCAACACGTACAGATCCTTGACATCCTTGTATGGCTTCACATCGAACTGTTGCTTCTCCCAGATAGCGGCAACTTTCGCCATCATCTCCTCTAGAATCGCTTCTTGCTGTGCAGAGGTCGATATCATGGAGATCTCTTCTTGATAGGAGGTGACTCCTTTCTGAATCAAGTCATTCAAAGTAAAGTTTTCGGAATTTTGGACGTCCACTCCGACGAGATTGTTTATTTTTTCCCAATGTCGTTCTTTCAGACAAGGACTGCGCAAATCAAGGATGATAGGGAGTACAGGATTAAATTCATCAACGGACTCCTTCAATTTGGGTACGACCTTATTTAAAGGGAGACCCTTCGAACACAGGTACACAGTCTTGTTGAACTTAACAAGTTGCTTCTCCAGCGCGGATACGTCCAAACTACTTATTTGAGTGTCCAAAATGCCTATGACAAATAATTTTCATATACATAGCTTTAACAAATATAGATAGATCAAGCACAGCTAGACTTAATTACCTTGACGCAATTTGTTCCAATCTCCACGGTCAGTCCACAGGCGAATCTTCAAGTTCAAATCTGACTGAATTTCTTCCAGCATTTCAAACTCGTCAACCGTCATCTTCAAAATGCCTTGATATTCTTGCAGCTTCTCACATCGTGATTTGAGCTTCTGGAAATCAGCTTCTTGTTGAGCCAGAAATTTAACAACTTTGTCATCGGCGGCATCTACTTCGCTGATCATGCTGTTGTCGAGCTGCTGACGAATTTCACTTAACCGCTTCAGCACTTTCGGACACTCCTCCGTCACCTGAAGCGAGAACTTCTTTGTTTCATCCTCCTCCTTTCCTTCCGCTAATTGAATGTTGGATTCCAGCAATAGCAAGGATTCCTTGAGCATGCGCATCAAAGCTTTCACTGTGTCAGGAAGTGGCCATTGGTTGTCATCCATAATGTGCACCAGTGTTCTTATATATGATTGACGGTCGTTATACATCCCCATTCCAGTGCTGGCCAAATCTTTCATCTTTTTCTTGTTAACATACGCTTCAACAGATGCTGGGTCTGTCGACAGAATGGGATTCATGGCACCCACTTCATCGACCAATTCTTGGGCTTTCAATTTCGCCAACTCTGGCAAGTAGTTCTGAATGGCGAGTAAGCATTGAGTGGGGGAGGGAATCATCGAGGACTTCGTTTCCACACTGTCCACCAACACGACGCCGACATCGGAATATCTTGGTACACCGCTAAATTGCGCAAGCTGAGATCTGTACTCTGCAATAGCATTCTGGAATGACTCAACATCTCCAGATTCGAACAAAACAGAGATGTCTTTGACGTTTTCAGCATTCTTCAAAAATAATTGGCGATACGGTTGGAATATGGCAAGATACTCTTTGACCGCAGAAAAAGCATTGCGCAGATGATTGTGAATAGTTTCCTTCGAAAAAATATACTGAGGACTGCTTTTGATTGACGAAATTATGTCCACCACCTCCGCTGCTTCACCCTCCTCTTCATCACCTTCTGGCATCACGTACATCTCTGTTTCAGGAGCAGTAAGAACTTTCACAAAGGAACCCACTATCTCAAGAGCATCTCTAATAACTCCATCAATTGCATGAACAAGATAGTCCACACTGGGTGCCAATGTGATAACTTCGTCGTCCTCAATAGCGTTATCAGCGGTCAAGGGCTTAATTTCGTGATTAGGCGTCTCCGGGTCAGCGGTTGTATCATCATCGATCGTTGAATTTTCCTTTTCCATTGATTCCGTGCGCTGCTGCTGCTGGTGATGATGATGGCGCATCTTATGAGCCACTTTTTTAAAGGCAGCAATAATTCTGAACAAGGGAGTTTTCCAGCCCTTTTCTTCGCGCTTCTTTGCCATCACAGCCAAAGTAACATTGTCAAAAGTTTCAACGCGGGGCTCCAAGTTATCGCTCTCTACGGCCGCAACTAATTGTATCAGCGCTTCGTTAACCATAGTCTTCAAGAAATCAGAAATCAGAATGTCCATCATTCGAAGGAATCGAGTCAGTCGCTTACACTCCGCTCTAAGAGCAGCTCTTTCCATGAAGGTCATCTTATGGTTGGCGGCGATGTTGTTGGACTTAAGGAACTGATCCACAACTTCATCACAGGCGGCACGAACAGTCGACAGCACCTCAGACGATAGCTTACGCAGATTCTCCCTCAGCTCGTCGTGCACCAGTGCCTGCACCCTCACGAAATCGTCCAAGTCGAAGGTCTGGGTCTTCGGGAGGGACAGCATGCCCATGTTGCTGAGGGAGATCGTCATGGAGCGCACAGACATCAACGCGTTTCGCAGAGGAACATTGAAAATGAACAAGTTCGAATTGATGTAGTTCGCGGCGACTCCCATCTTGCCATAACGCAGACCTCTACGCCATACAGTGAACGCCTGGATCGACGAAGAGGTGGGTCAGATACAGACTTTGAGCATATATATGATCTATCTACAGCATGAAAAGCTCACCTTCCAGCGCTTGTAGATCTTGAAGAACCTGATCTCAGCAATTTTATGGAAGAGCCTGTACTCCCGCTCCCACTGGTTCAGAGCAGTGAACGACGACACCTTGTTGCGGAATTGAGTCACGCCTTCCTTCGACAATGTGAAGTAGTACGATTTATCGAGCTGTTCCAAGGTTATCAATTCCAAGTCGTACACTGATGTCACGTTGAAGGCGATGTCATTCTTGTCTTTTATCAATGTTGGGTCCCTACATCTCAGGTAGAAGAAACTATGCGGCACTTTGAATAGTTCATGCAGCTGTAGTGCTGTCAAATTCAGTGAGTTGATGAAGCTGGTTCTGTTATGGGCTGAGATGCTTGTTGTCGAATTTTTCAATCGATCTGACTCGCTCAGCGTCTTTCCCTCCGAAGATTGTATAGCTGATGCTCCTTTACTTTGGTCGTTGTCCACCAGGAAACTTTTATTTCGCACTGAAGGCTTTGGAGATAACACTATAGCTGAGGCCGCATTACTTAATGTATTGGAGTTGATGGCATGCAGATCTGCCATTAAATTCTGACTGTTGATCGAGGCGGTGGATTTACTATTCACCAGTTTTGGCTTCAGCAAACCGCCTGATTTTCCATCATTAGAAGTTGATATCTTATTGTCAGGTATCAAACGAGAACTCAGCAAGGAACCAGTGCTGGCACTATTAAACATTTCCCACAGCAATTAAAGAGCAACACACTGCTGTAACAAACAATCTTGAATTTGTTTTTTGTTTGCGGGGTTGTCGGGAGCCGTTTCGCGAATACCGGGTACGTACAGTACGTACTGTACAGCGTACATGACTATACAGTATTGTCGTCCGACTCTTGAAGACCGCTACATTCTTCGCGCGCATGATGAGACTGAAGGCAGACGTCCGGACATTACCCTTCTGAATGCTCCCAATTATCCTGGTCCTCTTCTAATTGATGTGTCC
>Ga0164295_10001262_pt1 | contig 20984 bp, 21 predicted proteins | sample GEODES006metaG_FD_111798 | JGI IMG/M metagenome (GOLD analysis project Ga0164295, IMG submission 111798) | Oligotrophic lake water microbial communities from Sparkling Lake, Wisconsin, USA - GEODES006 metaG | ecosystem: Environmental > Aquatic > Freshwater > Lake | place: USA: Sparkling Lake... | reverse complement strand
GGAGGGGTACGCACTGTTGTAGAAGGAGGGGGGAGCACTGTGGACAGGAGCACCACCATGGGAGGGGTACGCACTGCCGTGGGGGGCGAAAGCATCGCCACCAGAAGAAGGAGCACCACCATGGGGGGCGAAAGCATCGCCACTAGAAGAAGGAGCACCACCATAGGGGGTGAGAGCACCGCCACCCGCAGAAGGAGCAAAATGAGCACCCATGATAAAACACACCTTTGCCATATGTGCAAACTGCGCAGCAGTTGGATCAGTTGGATCAGTTGGAGGAGGGAATGACATATTGAGAGAAGAGAGGCTTTCTTCTTTTTTTAAAAAAAGTGAATTCAATTTTTTTCGAAAATGATTTCAATTTTTATCACTAGGAAGGTTGCCCTTTGGGCAACCTTCCTATATATAAAACTTTCAAACGGACTCCCTTTGCGGCAAAGCCGCAAAGGGAGATCCGATTCCAATTTTTATCAATAATCTAAATAAACAAGTCTGCTTTGCAGACTTGTTTATTTAGATTATTGATAAAATATTCCTCGAAGGAAAGAAGTCCGCTTCGCGGACTTCTTTCCTTTGAGCAATTTTTATCACTAGGAAGGTTGCCCTTTGGGCAACCTTCCTATATATAAAACTTTCCTTGGAGCAATTTTTATCACTAGGTCACCCTCCAACCACAAACGGAAAGTCCTAAACCTTCTCACATAGGATATATTCAAATGATTGCCCAACATCCCACCACTGGAAAACCGATTCGCATTCTTCGCTCTGAAGCGACTCTTTCAAAAAATGCAACCACGGCTGTCTGGATTCACCCCACCTTTCAACCCTCTCACCGTTGGTCTCGTTGGAATACGATATTATCCGATGTAACATCTCTCCCTGTGTTGCAAGGGCAAATTCCATCCATTTTAATTCTTCGCACTGCTGAAGACATCGAAGCATGGCGTCCGTGGCTTACAACCCATACAGATTGTGAACTTGTGATTCTCTGTAATGAACCTATTGATCTTCCCTTTGTATGTCTAGAAATATCTAAGCTAAATTCTTTGTACCCCTTCTTACATAAATCAATTACAAATACTAGTTCAATGGAAGATCTAGTCTCTACCCTTTGTGATCTTCTGCGCATTCATCATCTTGTCACTGCTCAAGACGTACTCCCATTGCAGAAAGGAAGTATTACAAAGATTCCAATCGATGCTACCGATAACATTGTTCCTCGTACCTGGTGGATCTCCCAATTCTACGAACCAGCTCATCCCAGTCGTGCCCGTGAACTCCGTGAATGTCTCGATCGAAATATACTATGTCCCTATATTGACCATATTCTTCTTTTAACGGAACAAGAGGGATGTACACTTCCTACCTCTGAAAAACTGACTGTGCATCCATTTGGGAAACGTGCGACCTATGCGGATAGTTTTCAGATTGCCATGGATCATATTCCCAAGGGAAATGGAGCAATTCTAGTCTTTTCTAATTCCGATATCTGGTTTGATTCTACTTTACGCAATCTTTGGTCCATTAATCTTCAAGACCGTGTATGTCTCTCTCTTCTTCGTTGGGAAAGTGAGACAACCATCTTTGGACCACGTCCTGATTCTCAAGATACCTGGATTCTAGGTCGTGATACTCTTCCCCTTGATCTAAGTGCATTTCAATTCCAATACGGGGTCCCTGGATGTGATAACATTGTGAGTTTTGAACTCATGAAACAAAAATATCTAATTGTGAATCCCGCCTACACCATTAAAACCTATCATAATCATACCTCTTCCATTCGATCCTATCATGCACGAAATGATATATTATACAATCCTATGTACCTCTATATACATCCTACGGCGATTCAATCCTTTGCGACCACCCCCTCCTTTGGACCAAGTATAGCTGGATGGAATTCCTCACGAAGCACCTTTTCACGTACTGTAAATCCCATACGAGATATATCTCTTTCTATAGGTTCTTATACTCCACCTCCCGTTCCTTCCTTGCACCATCTTACACAAGAATTATTTGTAACACCAACTGGATTAATCTCGAATCAGCATACCTTGTGGGTGAATGATTTTCTGAAAACACAGTGGGCAAGCTCCACCCTTGATATTCTTGTTCATACCCATTCCATTCCTTCCTTAATTGCCTTACCAGGAGCAAATCGAACAGATCCCGCACAATGGATGCTGTATGCCTTCCCCCAAGTGCTTCGAATTCAAACTCTTGATCCTTCTGCACGCTGTTTGATTCCATCCATTCTTGCCTCCCTACTTCCTACAGAAGTTGTATGTGAATCAGATGTGCAATATTGTGCCTCTTCCGTATGGACCATTCCTGCACGATTACAGCACCCTACTCAAGAAGATATTACCTTACTTCGATCCTATTTTAAACAAGAGATCCCCTCTTCTCCATTTCCCACCATTGTATTTTTAGTGAATGATCAATTATTCACTCTTCATCATGCGGAACAAATTTACAAGATGCATTGTGTCCATACCATTGATTGTGAAACCGTCACCTCTTGGAATGTGCACTATCTTCATCCGAGTGATTCTATATCAACTGTATTGAATGTATTACAAAAAGCAGATTGGGTCGTAGGAGAAACAAATCATCCCTTCTTTCCTTGGATTTGGAACCTGAAACCTGGTAGTACTGTTTTAGAATTTCAACCAGAACAGTCTCTTTCCGAAGAGATTGTCCATCTTGCAGGAGCTGCCTCTCTTAAATACATCTTAGGAGTACAACGCTTTCGAGAACCCATTGAAGATCGGCGTCAACAAGCCTTATTAGATGTAGGTGTTGCCATTAAAAAGTATGGAATGGCACTACGATTAAAAGAACTCAGCTCTGCAACCTCTCTTCCTATCATCACACTTCCTAGCAATATGACAGGAATTCATGCGCATAGTGGAGATTCGTTCCGTGCCATGATTCAGTTATGGAAGGAACGAGGCTATTGTAAAATCGAATTAGCAACAACCCCTTTTTGCTGGTGGGGAGCGATTGGTGAAACCCTATTATACGATCGAGATACCATGAAATGGATGGATCTAGAATCCCCTTCTTATAAACTTGCACTCATAGGCAATCCATCAACTACCAACAATCTCCGTCAATCAAAGTGGTCGTACTGGACGCGCCATCCTCATCTTGTAGAAGCCGTACACCCTCTTTCTTGGAAAGAACGCACAATTGCCTCCTTATTTTTGGGTCGCATTGAAAATGGAATCCAGAAGAAACATCGTGAAACAGCGGATTGGAAGTCTGCGGTGGAACTGTTTGAATGCCCGATTGATTCCACTGGTGGACCATACAAGTATAGTCCTTCAGAATATTTGGATCTTCTGTGTAAAGCAAAGTTTGGACTCAGTCTTGCTGGATTTGGACAAAAGTGTCATCGTGAAATTGAATATTATGCCTGCGGAACAGTTCCCATTGCAACTCCTGAGTGTGATATGACAGGATATCTACATCCACCTGTGGAAGGTATTCATTATTTTCGTGCCAAGACTCCCGAGGATGTGCGTCATATTATTGCAACTACATCTCGTAGTACCTGGGAGCGTATGTCCAATGCCGGTCGTACTTGGTGGCGTGAGAATGCCTCTGCCGAAGGATTGTTTCGACTTACATCGAATCGCATATATGAATGTTTACCATATGTAGGAATTGGTCTTCCAAAATAGGGGATGCATGCATCTCCTATTTTCTTATGTAGACATAGGATGGGTAAGACCCGTAAACATTACAAATCCTTAGATGCATTAAGTGTTCAAGAAGCCATACAGATTGCCACAGATGGACGCGGGATTCATCCTGCCAAAGGGGATCCATTCTTTGTTGTCAAGTATGGACCGCCAGGAAGTGGAAAGAGCAGTGCACGTGTCTACCAAGAAATAAAGAAGTTAGGACCGCCAATCACCTCCTACGTAGATGTAAACCAAGATACCTTGGTTGAATCCATGCTTGAATACAAACGTAATCATACGCAATATAATCGGTTACGATATCAAAAAAATAAAAAAGGATTAAGTTTGTATAAAAAGAGTGCCATTGTGTTAAAAAAAGCGGTACAAGCTCGTGCCAATATAATCATTGAAATTACTGGTGGAAATGACGAAGATCCCTTGATATGGATTCATAAACTCATTAAGGGGACTTCTTACAAATTAGTTGTTATTATGCCGACGATTCCACTCGAAACCATTCTAAAACGATTAGAAACACGTAATCGTAAACGCAATATTGAAGAGGTAAAACAAGAATATAAATGGTCTCTTAAAAATTTTGATACATATATTAAACCTCATCACAAGTATATTTTGGTGGATAATGCGTAAAAACTGTCAATGAAAAAAATTGCTAGGGTATATCCGTCCCTTTGGGACGGATATACCCAACGGAATTATTTCTCGTGAAAAAGAAGAAGGGAGCAAAGCTCCCTTCTTCTTTTTATCGTAAAAAATTGATACAAATTGCAATTAAAATGATTCATTTCAATTACAATTACAATATGGAGTCTATGATAAATGATCCTTCCTTCCGTGAACTAGTTGCAAAACATCTTGCTCAACAAATGATTCAAAATGCAGCTTCTATAAAGATTGCGGCTCCTGTTGAGCTTCCTGCTCCTACGCAGATTGCTGCTCCTGTCGAGCTTGCTGCTCCTACGCAGATTGCGGCTCCTGTTGAGCTTGCTGCTGCTGCAGCCACCCCCCGCTTCGCGGGGGGTGGCAGTAGCAGCCTTCCCGTCAGCGGAGCTGACGGGAAGGCTGCTGCCGCATCTGTCGAGCTTCCTGCTCTTATGCAGATTGCGGCTCCTATTGAGCTTGCTGCTCCTGTTGAGTTTCCTGCTCTTACGCAGATTGCGGCTCCTACGCAGCTTGCTGCTCCTGTTGAGCTTCCTGCTCCTGTTGAGCTTCCTGCTCCTACGCAGCTTGCGGCTCCTATTGAGCTTCCTGCTCCTACGCAGAATAGTAATAGCGCAAGTGCTGCAGAGATTCCAGAATTTATTCCTATTCGCAGTTCTCCTAAATTGGATATGCCACTTGAAATGATTATTTCTGGTAATAAGCGATCATCCACTACATTTCATACTACTACGGCTCATGAACTTATTAGAAATGCACTTGCATCTACAACACCGATTCCGTTCAGTTTCTCATTTAATCGTGATAAGTTGTACAAGATCCTTCTCCCTCGTATTGAAATGTATTCTGAAAAAGAACTTGCTTCTGTAAATATTGAAACACTTCTTGCAGATTGTGTATATCATTCCTATGATATTTTCGTTGAAAAGCGTCGTGAAATTTCCAAATTAGGAGTCAAGATGCTTCCCTTAGGGATCTATTTCTACAAATATCCAAGGGCAAATCTATCCTATCCTATGATACTCTCCCGCAAACTAGCACCCCATATTCGTGACTTTATAACTCATATAAAAGAATATATTATTTACACATTTATAGAAGTTATCACATATAGTGAAAATATGCATAAATATAATTATACTTTAGATATTCATCCCAATTGGAAATGCGAGAATACATTTTGCAAGATATATTCATCTTCATCCCATGATCTTGACAATGTAATGAGACTTATGTTTAATGAATCATTTGATAAACATAGTAAAAACAATATATAGAATGGGCTACAACGGATTCTATTGGAATATATTCTTTGCTGGACTCACGTGGTTCTTTGGCGGTCTAGGAATGTTTTTTACCCGATATATGAAAGGCTCCTGGTGGAAGGCTATGTGGGATTACATTCCTATCTTCTGGATCCCCGTCTTAACGTCTTGGATCCCCGCACTTTCGATTTTGCGCGGCGCGTATGATGTGTAGGTTTTTGATACAGATAATACGCTCGATCTCCCTCTTCCTCTAATTTAATATGAAAGAGTATCTGAAAGGCATGATAAACCTCTGACACTGTTTTATACTGAGATCTATAAAACGTTGTGAGAGACTCTGTAAAGGGACTTATTGCAGAATTAGATAGTCCATACAAGGATTTAAATAATTTCAGTGGAGCTCCTCCCAGTCCTAGATGAAATATTTCAGGTAGAAACATAGTTTGTGATGGATATAATGCCATTTTTTGATTGATTTCAAGAATATAGGGTTGATGGGTTGTATCAAATAATACATCCACTCCCAACACTTCATATCCATTCTTTACCTTCCAATCCGGTTGAAAGGTATGGTGATGTTCAAAGATAGATCGAAGCATATGATGAATTCGATTCATCGCCGTATCCGTATCCTGGATTGTCCAATCATCCGGTCGTTCCATGGGAAAAAATGCATTCTGTGTATTTCGTGATTTATGTGTATTATAAACCGTTTCCTCTTTTAACCTTCCTACATCATAGTGTTGATTGGATAAGACATAGGTATGATAGTTGCTAATGTAAATACTTGTTTTACGATTATGAACAACTGCTACTAATATGACACGAAGATGAAACTTGTATTTATCAAAAGTAGCCATCATTTCTAGTGCATCTTGCAAGATCCATCCTTTGAACTCCTTCGTTGGTTTGTACGCATCTACAAAGTCTTTCACCTCATCGATCGAATCAACCACCTTGTTTCCACTTCCTGCAAATCCATCGGAGGCTTTTAAAAATTTGTGTTTTGTTCCATGGTCAAAAAATGGTTGAATCACAGATTCATTGTAGGTTGAAAATACAATGCACGGAAGACTCTGAGAAAATTTACTCTTTATAAACCACTTCATAAGTTCATATTTATCAGTTAAAATATCTTTACTTTTTCCTGTTAATCGATTAATTGTTTTAAATGTTTGAATATCAGTATCTTTTATAGAACTATACCATTTATTTAATAATACTAATAACGCCTCTTTCTCCATATCAACAGATGAAAGAATCGATACAATCATTTCTTTCAATGAATTTGTCCCTTTTATAAGGAACATCCCTACTTAGACAGTAGATACTATACGAGATTTACGTTTTGTTGTTCGATGTAATCGTTTATGATGCATCTTTAGATGCATCTTTTGATACTGTAAATAACTATTACAACTCGTAAGATTAAATAAAACTAAAAATGTATCTTCAAGTCTTTTACTTATAGCAGTATCGGAGGTATATTTTGTTTCATAAAACGTTTGAAGAGGTTTACTAAAGGGTGTAATTCTTTCTTCACATGTTCCATAGATAAGTGAATAAAGGTTCATAGGTGATCCTCCCATTCCAAGATGAAAATACTCAAGTAAAAAAATATCCTGTATTTTATATATAACAGGTCGTGTATTAATTTCAATAATATATGGATTTTGTTTATTATCAACTAACACATCTGCTCCAAGAAATTGATATCCATTTTTAATATTAAAATTCACTTGAATGTCATGTTGTTGTTTAAATATAAATTTAAATTCATTTACAATATTTTCCATTGTAGTTGTAGCATCTGTAGACGTCCATGTATCGGGAAGTTCCATTGGAAAAAATGCATCTCGTGAATTTTGATGTTTATGTGAATTATATACCTCTCGTTTTTTAATATGTTTTATATCATATACCTCTTTCGAAAATTCATATACATGATAATTACTCATATATACGGATACATGTTTCCCTCGAACAACAACAATAAGAAGAACACGAAGATGAAATTTATATCCTTGAAAGGTAGCAAGATCTTCGACTGTATCTTGTAATATCCAATGACTGGGTGCACGACCAGGTTGTCTATAATCATCCTCTTCTTCTGTTATTTTTATCATCTGTTCAACCTCTTTCACAGAATCAACTACATAAATACCGCTTCCAGCAAATTTATTTGATTGTTTTAAGAATTTATATTTTGTTCCCTCTTTTAAAAATTGTGTTACATCTGTTTCATTAAATTTAGAAAATACAATTGCTGGAAGTCTTCTAGGATATTCTATTTTATTAAACCATTTTGTCAATAAATCCTTACTTGTCAATAGATTAAAACTATCTCCAATGAGGTAATTCACTGTATTAAATTTTTTAAATGGAATTTCAAACATTTCGGTTGGAGTGACTGAAAATTGAAAGATATATAATAATGCTTCTTTCTCCATATCAACGGATAAAAGTATAACTGTAAGAAATTCTTTATGAATTAATTGTTGTCCTTTTATAAGGAACATCCCTACTTAGATCGATGTTTTTTTCGTGTAAATCGTGTTATAACTGGTGTATAGGATTGATAAATAAGATACGATCGATCTGATTCTGATTCTAAAGATGTATGAAATAATTTATGAAATGCATGATTTACGTCAGATGCAGTCTTATATACCGGTTCATAAAACATTTGAAGAGATTTTGTAAAAGGAGTCGTGCGATATTGAGATGTTCCATACAAAAGGGAAAAGAGTTTCAAAGGAGCTCCACCAAATGCAAGATGAAATAGTTCGGGAAGACACATTACTTTTGATTCAGTGATACCCGTTTTATTATTAATTTCAAGAATATAAGGACGATGTTTTGTATCAAATACAACATCGGCACCCAATAGTTCATATCCATGTTTGATCTTCCAATCAGGAAGAAAAGCATGTTGTTGTTTAAAAATAGATATAAACGTTTGATTCATCTCTCTCATGGCAGTTTGTGTATCTGCATATGTCCATGTATCGGGGGGTTCCATTGGAAAGAAGGCATGTTTTGAATTTTGACGCTCATGTGTATTATAAATCTCTTCCTCTTTTAATTTTGTTTTATCATATGTTTTTTTTGATAATACATAGACATGATTATTATTTATATAAATAGATGTTATTCCATTTCGAATAACAACAATAATCCATATACGTAAATGAAATTTATATCCTTGAAAGGTTGCAATATCTTCTAATGCATCTTGCAGAATCCATCCTTGAAATTTTTCTGTAGGTTTATAGGTCTCTAAAAAGTGTTTCACTTCTTCTACCGAATCAACCACTTTAATACCACTTCCAGAAAATCCATCCGAGGCTTTTAAAAATTTGTGTTTACTTCCATGTTTAAAAAATGGTTGAATCGCCGATTCATTATAAGTTGAAAATACTATACATGGTAAACTTTGTGGAAATATTTTTTGAATAAACCACTTCATAAGTTCATATTTATTTGTTAATACATATATACTACTTCCTTTTAATCGATTAATTGTATGAAAGCTTCGAATATTCATATCTTGTATTGAATCAAACCATTTATTTAATAAAAGTAAAAATGATTCATCTTTCAAATCAACAGATGAAAGAATCGATACAATCTTTTCTTTCACCGAACTGGTTGCAGTGGTTCCCTTTACAAGAAACATCCCTACTATTATCGGAGATATTCTTCAGACGCCATACTTCTCGCAGATCCAATATACCACAGCAATCGATGGGCAGGTTTGTGAGCTTTTTCAATCTTGCTTAATTGTCGTCCCATGAATAAATTAAACTCATCTGTAATTCCTGTTCGCTGTGTAAAATGAGTATGCACCGATCCTAAAGGAAGATTCTCCACCGTAATCCCTGCTCCAACAGCGCGATTGATTCCAAACATCTCTTTCTGATGCGCAGGAGTGTGAGGGGATTGAAACATCCTCCACCATCCATAATTGTGATTCACGTCAAATTCATGTAATCCATCTTTTGCCATACTTGCCACAGTTTCCAATGCAGCCTGTTCAAAGAACCGACTCGCAGGAATGGCGTCGCGCCACACCTTCACCCACGAAAGATCCTTCAACCATACAAAGCCTGCATTATACACTCCATACAAATCCGTATCCGATTTGCGAATGTAATGCGGACTTAAGCCGACTGTAGCCGTTGCTGGAAGAACGGGAAGCGGTCCAAAGAAGCAAATATCTGCATCAAAGAACCACACACCATCCTTTGCATGTACAAAGGCAAGTTCAATCACCCGTAATTTTTCAGAGGTATACTCCTTAAAGATTCCTTTGGCTTCCATCTCCTTACGATCCATGCCTGTATACCGATTCATGATTGTATAATACTCTCGTGATCCATGGTATGTCAATCCTGTTAATAACGGCAAGGTAGCATCATCGGTAGCAATGTGAAGAGCAGGAAGGGGGCTTACAAAGAGTTGTAAACTATACAGAAAGATCTTAAAATCTTCGACGGCTTGTTTGCCGGTGACAAGGGTTGCAATGGTGGTCATTCTTACATAGTTCATTGGATAGATTGTTTAAACTAGTACGAAATTATTTGGCATGGATCATTCAATATTTATTTCTAATACCATTATAAGATGGAAGATCCAACATTGCGATGGGCAAATTCTGGTAATATGAATTCAGTAATATTGCGTAAAAGTGATGGAACAGACATTACGTTACGTATAAATGATCGGATCCAATTTATTGGATATGAAGGTGAAGATCAAAATGGAGATCCAATTGAAGTTCCTAAAGAAGGAAAAATATCCCTATTTTTAGGAAATGCAGCTAGCTCTCCCACTGGGGAGATTGCTATTCGATATAAAAAACCAGATAAAACATGGACAAATAATATTTCAGTACCTTTAAATTTTGTAAATCCAGATGCCAATATCGGTTATCCGTACAATATTCTTATTAATGTTAGTATTGTAGGTGATTCAATTGAAAAAATACCATTAGGCGGTGGACGGCGTATACGTCGTAACAGAACAAAACGACATTCCCGAAATCGTCAAAAATCTTCTAGAAAAAATAAAAAATAATATAGTTATAATTTATTAATAGAAATAAGAAAATACGTCTATTAGTACGAATATTAGTACGAAATCATTAAGCGTCCCTTCATTTTTTCGTAGGCTCGTTCGGCATTCGTATCTCCAGCAGCCAATCGTCGCTGCCGTTCCTGTTCTGCATGTTGTCGTGCACGTTCCACGGTTTGAACTGCCGCATGCTCTTCGGGACTGAGTTCCACCGGTGCTGAGGCGCGTTCCGCTTCCATCTGATGATACGTCTTGACAGTAGTGGGTGCATCACTCACCTCTTGCGAAAAGGTCGATCCTTCTCCATACGCATACTTGAGATCCGTATAGGCTAATCCACCATCTGATCCCATATGTTTGGTGAACTGTGCAGGGCGTCCACCACCAATCTCTGTAGCTCCTGTGGAACGTAAGGCTAAGGCTTCAGGTTGTCGATAGCGTTGCAATGTTGTATCTGCTGCTCTTGGTTTTGCAGAAAGTTCCTCTTGAAAGACCGATCGGAACTTGTCCGCATTAAACTTGCCGCGAAGTTCCTCTGCTGCCTTGTGGGAACGTGGTTCTGCTTCTCCAGATGCCTTTAACCAATCTCCATATCCATCATCACGATCTGGATCTGGCAAGCGGTGTTCGTCAAATAACTTATTAAAGACGGACATATTCAAGTTTTTAGCATTGAGAGAGACAGGTGCACGATCTTCGACTTGCAAGGTGCTGGCTGGTGCATCTTCATGACCAAAGGGAGTCGAAACAGGTCGTACCGGCAGTGAGCGATGCGCATTCGCCTGTTCAATTGTGACCGGTGCATCGGTAGCACGTCCTGCTGCCCGTGGAATCAATTTATTCAAGATCTCTTCAATATAGCTGTACGCTCGGCTGACGGCATCAAATAATTCCGCATTCCCTCCCTTATCAGGATGTGCTCGTAGTGCTGATTTCTTGTAGGCAATTTTCAACATTTCCATAGTCAAGGGTTTGGAATCATCCAGTCCCAAAAGTTCGTACGCTTCGTGAAGATAGTCCATGGCTCGTTTGGGAGCAGGAATGGTTGCTAAAGCAGTACTTCGTTGCGACGGAGAGAAGCCTAAGCTAGGAGGAGTGTGAGTGGGAGCTGGAGCTCCAGGCCAATATGCAGCATCTCCCCGTTGTACGGCTGCTCGCCATTGCAATAATCCCGCATACACTCCTGCATACTTGGCAGCGGTCACATATTCCGGACCGGCTAATAAGGTATCCAACATTTTATAGCGTGCTTCTAGACTCGTAATTGCGCAAAGATTGTTCCAAATACGAATATGCCTTGGATCTAAGGAGGAGAGCGCAGCGCCCATTTCTTACTCCTTCTATTTCTATTTTTCAACTTTACCGTTTGTGCGAGCTATTCTTCGGGCAGTTTCAATGGCATGACCAAGCTCTTTGTACAACGATTCTTTTGTAAGAACCTGTAATGCTAGTGTACGGGCATGTTCTGCCATCTGTTTGCACTCCGTTTCATGCGTCTTACACCAGTGAATCTTCTCAATCAAGTCATTAAGTCTGTCGTTAACGGGAACATAATGTATCCATGGTTTCATCAAATGCTGAAACCAAAGCATTGATCCACTTTCTTGTAATAGAATCGTAGAACCAAGTAACATCCACTGTGCTAATCGATAGGCTCCTACATTTCCATCCAGATGAAGAATGTATTTATAGTGACTCTGTTCTTCAAAAGAGATACGACTTCCTACACGGAATTCCTTAGAATTAACACGTCCTGCACGTCGTGTCTTATGAATCTTCATGGTACCTGTAATCGTTGTAAGCTGTGCATCCAACAGATCTGGATACTGTTTGCTCAGTTGAACCGCTCTTAACCGTGGATTCGTCTCTGCTGTCCATCCACATCCTGTCGATCCACCGCGAAACACTGCAATTGGTTTCTTCTTGGAAAAATCTAATTCTATCTTGGATTCGTCCCACGATGTATGTCCTTTAATGATGGCAATATCATCATAATTTGCAATGGGAACATCTAAATAGTCTTTATGACCGCTCATGGCAAAGATGGGAATAAGGGGATGTTTTAAGGAAATCGGAGAGGTCATAGATCCTGTCACATGATAAAACGGATCTTTGAAGTTAGTTCGATAGATAAGCGCATCTGTCGGAGAGACCAAATAGACTCCCGTTGGTATGCTATGAATTGCATCATAGTCTTGAAATAACTTTAATGTTGTATACTCTTCTTCTTCGGGTTTGAACTCTTTTATAATGCAATGCAACAACCGTACATTTGGTTTTTTCTTTAATGTTTTAGGAAGAAACTTGCGATAATGGTTGGAGATTTTAGAAGGTCGTAATAAGATTTGTGTTACAGTTCCATCATGTTTTACAATCAATAAACATTTGTGACCGATGGATAAAAAAACATACGTTAATGTATTCTTAACAGCATCTGTTTGAAGCTCTAATGGTAATGCTTCTAAGGCGTCTTTGATCGATCTAGCGATCATCCCTACTTAGTCTTAGAACTCTTCATTCGGGTGTAAATATAATTCTAATTGACTTGCTGCAGAGGCAGTTGTGAACTCTTTTACAAGAACTCCTTTCGTCTTAAGACGAAGCGTTGGCAGTTTTGTAATGGTTGTCTGTTCTTTCTCACTCAAGGAATCATAATCAAGTTCTATGAAGAAGATATTCTCTTTTTCAGTAAGTTCTTTGGCACGAGGTTTAACCAATGTACACGCTTTGCACCAACTAGCACCGATATACTCAAGTTCCATGTTTCTATCTATAGTATAGACATCAACATAGATATCAATTTTAATGAGATTTCCACGCTTGAAGGGTTACTGGTTGCACCAAGGGAATCATCAGTTCACATTCCCATAAGAAGCGTCGTCCTAGCGAAAAGAAGGGAGCTTGTACCGGAAATAATTCGGGATGATCTTTGGGAAACTGCTGATACTTGGTGGGAAGAAGGTGATACGATTCCATCGGTAATACCATGGCTAATTGATCTGTCGGTTGTAATGGGATTCGCTTGGTTGAAGGAATTGTAAGATGTTCTGGAACAACAATCGTATCTAACGGTGGAGCAATCCACCAGGGATAATACCATTCCAAATCTACCGGTATTCCATTATAATAGGCAAAACACCAGGCGAGTGCTTCCAAATACTTCTCTGAGGCAGTCATATAAGATGCACCCCATAATCCTACATGTTGATAGACTTCTTTATAATTGGAACGAAGCTTCCAACCCTCTGTTTGCTCAATTAACGCGTGTTCCGCTCCCCACAGAATGGGGGCATCGTTCCATTCTGCCAACGCACGTTCCACCGGATCAGAACTAGAACAATACTGTCCAGGACGCATGGAAAGTTTCTCACTTGCAATCTCTACCATCCACGGAATCTCTTGTTTTGATAATTCTTGCAATAATGCTTGTAATGTGGGTGTATGATACGTATGCCCCGTTACAATTGGGGGATACGATTTTTTTACACGTTGATACGCTTCTAACACATGTTCCATTCCCTCTTCCTTAATTTTTAAACCAAGTCCATGCGGAACAAAATCATTTCCTAATAAGTTCATACAAGCTGCAAACTCTTCCATAGTAATAGTCCATCGTGATTGCAATTCGGTTGCTAGAAGAGAAATGGATAAGTACAAAAATTGTTTTTCAGGTTTTTCAGGCAATTTCTTACCAAATGCTGTATCTTCCCGATATAATTGAATCTTTGCCTTTGGCAAATGTAATAAGGCTAATATAATCAAATCTGCATCTAATCCGTAAATAACCATATGCGATGTTGGTGCGGCACGAAGCCATGCCATCAATTTCTGTTCTCCTTCTCCAGGTTCATCGGCTGCACTAATGCGTGTGGGAATCGATCGGGTCTTTGCCCAGGCATGAAAGGCAATTGCTAATTGATCCATAAAGATTGTACCAGGTGTAATCGCATTTGTATCCCATTTGGGAGCTGTAGTACCACGAATTTCTTGTTCTTTTTTTGTTGTTACAATTGATTTGAAGCGGCGTCCTCGCTGTTGTCGAATCTTTGCCATGGGAGCCACTCCATCAAAGGCAATCCATACTGCTTCCGACGGATTCACATCCTTAATGACTTTTTCAAAATAGCGAAGGGTCTCTTGAATGAGTTCCGCTTCCCATATGGTTCGTTTCAATGGATCATAGGGTAATCGTTTAGAAAGTGATGCAACACAGTCATAAATGGCACAATTTGCATCAAATCCCAGTATGGTTGGTCGCCCTTCCAATTGACTGGGACTAATGATTCCTTTTATAGTTTGTATCAACCGTTTATAGAAGGAAGGGATGCCCATAGATGATTTTTTTAAGAATGAATCTGTAAAAACAAATCCAAATAGTATTATATCTTTAACTATCGAAACGTTTAAATCGAACCTAGAAATAGTACCTGATATCTTTCTTGTAACAGTGGGTATTTTTGCTCTTTTATTACAAAGCCCATCCTTTACAGCTCTTACAGGATCTCTTTTATCTATAAATTTAATTCAACCATTGATTGCAAGATATCTAAGAGAAATTATTCCAAATACATGGGGAGTTCAAACAAGAGCGACCGGTATGTTTCCCGGTACTTCCGTGGAACGTATGTCATTAGAAAATAAGTCTTCTATCGCAAGTCTTCCCAGTTATTATACTATGTTTATAGGAACCCTATTGGGATGGTTTGGTCCTATGTATTATTACTATCAACCTGAACTGCAGATCAGTCCTCAACGAACGCTTGGTGCAATTATCAGTGGAGCCTTCTTGGCACTCTTTTCTCTTATCCTTCTCTTCTATCGTTATTTCTCCTCTCAAGATACACTCTACGGAATCTTCTTAGGCGTTGGATTTGGTGCAGTCTTTGGTATAGTTGTCATGACCGCTATTTATTTTACGACACAACGACGTGCGACCAATCTCTATAATCTGCCCTTATTGAGTACATCCTATGGTGGATCAAAGCAACCAATTTATGTTTGTGAATCATCTTCCATTCCTGCTACATCTTCTTCCTAATTAGATTGAAATAGAAATATCCTAATACACAATTTTTTTCTACAGAATTATTAGGATGAGTTGGATACTTCGAGGACGTGAATTACTTCTAGGTGCCTATAGTTATCTACCCAATATTTTTATTGTAGGATCTCTTTTAGTTGGAGCCACAACAGGAATAATTCCTATTTTAATTTTAGGACTTGTCACTGCTTTTTTAGGAGTCATTATCTTTGGATTTCAAACAATTATGGGAAGTATTTTACGAGGATCCTCCCTTTATAGATATTTTTCTTCAATGGGACCCGCTAGTACTAGCGAAGTTCTGATCTCTTCTTGGGCATCGATTACAACCTTTGTCTTTGTATATCTCTTTCTAAATACATTGGCGGTCTATCAACTACCGGCTCCTACTGGGGCAGATCCTCAATTAGTTGCAAATCGACAAGCCTATATGATAAGTATTATGATCTCCTTGTGCATTGTTGGGCTTATACTATTCGTATCTAGATTTTATATAGGATATGAAACTATAATAATGGGGCTCTTGAGTCTAGGATTAGGAGGTGGAACTGCGTATGGAATGTGGAACTTAGTCAGTCTTAATGAAAGAGATCTTCGTATGGGTGATATATTTCAAATTCGTAATAATATGGCAGGTACAAATCTATCACAACAAATAAAACCAGTCATGTGTGTTGCTCCTTAATAAGATCCAGATTCAATTAAGGCAAGAAGTGCTACTAATTCAATCATCCATTCTTTATAGGATAAACGTGCATGCGGTTTCCATAAGGAATCAATAATGGCAATCTGTTCACGAACGGCTTTACACGCTATCGAACGATCTTCTGATTCATACAATTTTAACGCCTCTTCTTCAGGCATGTCAGTTCCTCCCTTGGAGCGATTGACATGATTATGAAACTTCACCATTCCTTTTTGAATAGCTGTTTTTACTTCCTCTCCTTTTGTAGGAGTCCATCCTTTCACTTTCGGAGGAGCTGCACCGCGAAATTTGCGCACATATACCGGTGGACTGGGTGGATCAGGTGGTCGAATAAAGATAGAATGTCCGCGAAGATAGTCTTGCATATGGCGTCGACATACCTCACACGGGATTGTCATTGCCGTTAATTCCATTGTACGCTTCCAACGATAGACAATATCCCGTCGATCACTCCATTCTGCCATGGTATGAAAGATTGACCAAAGGCGTGGTCCCCAATCAGCTCCAGGTTGTTTTAATGGAAGCGGCTCCATCTTATCCCTACATTCGATATTTTCGAAAGCAAAATATCGAATGTATAAAATTGATAGTTTTTGATTCTAGACAATAATGGTTATATACAATATGGCTCACGGACGCTATTTACCAAATATTATGTGGAAAACTTCTGAAATACGAGACAAAATGGGACCGTTTGATATGATTGGTGAAGATCTTATACACTTTCTCGATCCAATTACAAATCCAAATAAATTAGTTGTATATACAGACATGTTTGCACGCTGTAACACGGTGGATCAACTGAAAGATTCCTTTGCTAGAATGGTCGCGGATGATCAAAAGATACGAAATTTGCTTAAAAAAGCAAATGAAACGGCTGCAAATAATCAACGCCTTACATACATATATATTACAATTATTGCAGTTATTGCAGTTATTATCTTTAGTATTTGGATGAGTGTGTAAAATTAAATGCAAATTTTATACAATAGATCCCGCGCCGCGGGATCTATTGTATAAAATTGAATTCATATTTTTCAAATATAGAAGATACCGCCCATCCTTTCAATATGCTACGTTATCCTTGTTTTATGGGATCTATCGATATTACTGCTCCTACAAGCTCTGCGACTGTTTCTACAACCTCTGCTACTACTGCTGCAAGAGTTGTAAAGTCTGCAAGCTCTGATACTGCTCCTGCGAACTCTGCAAGCTCTGTTTCTGTAGAGATTCCTGAGCCTGCAAGCTCTGCGAACTCTGCAAGCTCTGCTCCTGCTCGCATAGAGAATCCTCTCTCTGGCTCGCCCCCCTCTTCTAGGGGGGCGAGTCCTTCTAGGAGGGGAATCGCTGTAGTCGATGTAACCTCTACAAGCTCTGCAAGCTCTGCAAGTTCTGAAAGCTCTGAAAGCTCTGCAAGCTCTGCCAAGCCTCCTACGCTTGCCAGCTCTGTCAGCTTTGCCAAGCTTTCCACGCTTGCCAGCTATGCAAGCTCCCGCAGATGCATACAAGCTCTTGTCGTATTGTTTATGCTTGCGATCATCGGTTCCCTCATTGGAATCAGTATGACCAACTCTTCCACAGGATCCTCTTCCAGTGTCAGTGCAATCAGTCCCTGGAACATATCCGCAAGCATGTCAACAACTGTGTCTGCAAGCATTTCCTTGAGTTCTACTGCAAGTCCTAGCGCAACATCCTCTGTGACTGCAAGTCCTAGCGCAACATCCTCTGTGACTGCAAGTCCTAGCGCGACATCCTCTGTGACTGCAAGTTCTAGCATATCATCCTCTGTGACTGCAAGTTCTAGCATATCATCCTCTGTGACTGCAAGTACTAGCATATCACCCTCCGTGGCTGCAAGTACTAGCATATCACCCTCCGTGGCTGCAAGTACTAGCATATCACCCTCCGTGGCTGCAAGTACTAGCATATCGCCCTCTAGGACAGGAAGTCGTGCTCCAAGTTCTACCAGGACAGAAAGTCGTACTCCAACCACGACCAAAAGTCCCAGTAAGACAGGAACGTCTTCCCGCACGATGAGTCCCTCTTCCTCTATGACACCGTCTGTAACATCTTCTACAAGTTCTTCTGCGAGTCCATCCCCTTCTGCAAGTTCTTCTGTGAGTCCATCCCCTTCTGCGAGTCCATCCCCTTCTGCGAGTGCATCCCCTTCTGTAACTATAACATCGTCTGTTGCTTCGACGGTAAGTGGTTCAAGATCTCATTCCAGAAACCCAAGTCCATCTCGATCTGAATCAAAGTCCCCCTCTTTTACAAGATCTTCTTCAAGAGGTCCTTCCATATCAGTGTCTCCCAGTAATACCGTCACACCTTCGCTCTCTACAACACGGTCTGCAACCGTCACAGGTACTGCAACACCTTCGTTCTCTACAACACCATCTACAACCTTGACAGGTACTGCAACGCTTTCGCTCTCTACGACACCGTCTATGACTGTTACAAGCACTGCAACACCTTCGGTTTCTGTAACACCGTCTCTAACCCTCACAGGTACTGTAACGCCTTCGCTCTCTAGGACACCGTCTACAACCTTGACAGGTACTGCAACACCTTCGCTCTCTGCAACACCGTCTGCAAGTTCCTCGCTATCGGCAAGTCCCTCCCCGTCTGCTTCACTGTCTGCATCTCCCTCCTCATCGGCAGTTCTGCCACAAGTGCAGGGAATTCTTGCAAGAGGAGCAACATCCTCATCTCAATCGATCGGTGTATCTATTCTCCTTGCGGTTATTTGTGTATTTGTCACTATCTTAGTCATTTAAACAAGCATACCACTTTTCATTATAATGTTTGTTTTTCATTCAGGAGTTACGGTACGAAATGAGTCCCGTCCTCTTCGTAAGAAAAAACGGTATGCCTATCCACCCGTTCCTATCAATCTATCCTTGGTACAAGCCTGGCGTATTGCTTGGACAGGTAAAAATGAACGTCCCCTTTTTGGACGCATTCGATTATTAGGGTCGTTCACTGGACCCGAGTGTTTACGAATTCCCTTGTATTGCCAAGATCGAACCATTACGGAATGGAATACCCTTCTTACATCCTATGAATCTTATGATAAATGCCCGCAAAAAGAATGGTCTCCTGGAGAACGATATAATCCATTTTTTCACTGGAAAGCATTGGGGATGCAATTACAAATGGAATACCAACGACAAATGAAGTTACGTTGGTTGGTGCAAAAATGGGTACAACGTGTTCGTATACGCATCTATAAGCGACGTCTGGTAGGAGACACAGATTTGCGTACCTTAGATCCGATTACTCCTCGAGATGCTATCCAAATAAGCTGTCATCGAACAAAATCTGTCTATCAATTTCATGTCAATTCCATTATTTCTATGATTCGAGAGAATCTTTTTTTTGAGCAATGGGGACGGGCAGATCCTCTTCCTCCTCGCAATCCCTATACCAATCAAGCATGGTCCTTATATCAATTAATGGGACTTGTTCAAAGTCTTCAAATAAAACTGGCAGAACGAGGAAAAGTGGTTCCCTCTTTCTTAAGTCAATTTGTGGAAGCAGAGTATTGTGTAAATAACTTTTATAAACGTAATAAATTGCAATTAGGGGTCGATGCCACCACACGATTTTTTAAATCACCTGACTCGGTTGGAGTTCGGTATGAGCTTCTGTATCAACTCTTTGAACAAATTGATAAACTGGATCACCAATCCATTTATCAATGTGTAAAACGAAAGGAATGTCCAGGCTATCTCCAATATCATTGGGAACAGTTACTTCAAAATAAGTGGATTCATGATAATTATGGATATAGTCCCAAGTATGGATGGCGAGATAGTTATGAACAGACAACCACAACTCAACGAATCTATAATCGAACTCTTGGTTGGTACAATGAAACTCAAACCCCTCTTATGCAGATCATGTTAGAAGAATTGGAAGAACATCCATACCCTGAAGAGAACGACGATGCAGCAAGTGTCAGCTAAACCGACTAGATGGGAGAATGCTGATCAAATTCTTCCACGCTTGTGGCTGGGTAATAAAGGAGCTGCTCTTGATTCCACCTGGTTACGGGATAAAAAGATCACCACTGTGTTCAACTGCACCAAAGATATACCATTTGCAAAAGAGGTATTACATCAATATCGTGTCCCGGTGGATGATTCTCTCCTACCAGAGGATATTCAGAAACTAACCGCATGGTCACCTGAAATTATCTACAAACTCATGGCAGAATATAATCAAGGTGCTACAATCTTAGTTCATTGTTATGCAGGGGTACAACGATCTGCAGCTGTAGTTGCCATGTTTCTCATGACCGTGACCCGACAACCCATGTCTGTAGTGATTCCCTATATGCGCCATTGCCGCCCGATTGTCTTTTCTCCTGCTATGAACTTTATACAATCCATTCAAGCCTGGGAACAACGCTTCTTCTCCTATATAAACCAAATGAAACGAATAAAATAGAAATGAGCTATTATCCGTTACAATCAACTCCTCTATGCACGCATTGCGGTCATGGAGGAATTCTTATC
>Ga0164295_10001261_pt1 | contig 21001 bp, 22 predicted proteins | sample GEODES006metaG_FD_111798 | JGI IMG/M metagenome (GOLD analysis project Ga0164295, IMG submission 111798) | Oligotrophic lake water microbial communities from Sparkling Lake, Wisconsin, USA - GEODES006 metaG | ecosystem: Environmental > Aquatic > Freshwater > Lake | place: USA: Sparkling Lake... | reverse complement strand
CGCAAATCCTGGCCGGCACCAAGCCGCAGAAGAGCGAAAGCTTCAAAGCCGCTGGTTTCAGCGCGGATGCGAATGGCGAGGTGCTGGCGCTGGATTGGATGGGGAAAATTTGGCGGCTGGCGGGGAAGTAGGGGGATATTTCGCAGCCTTCCAGGTGCCGTTCCTGTTCAAGGTTCCTGCCTCTTCAAGCTGAAGGCTTGGGAGCTGTTAGCCGGTGGTGCAAGGAACCCGCGAAGCGTGGTGACTGAAACCACCGGACATGTAAATCAAAGTCATGCGCCCCGAAGGTGGCGAGAGAAAGCTCGGTATCTTCTCGCGCTCCCTCCGGGGCGCATGATGCGATGGGTGGCAACCGGTGGTTTCGCTCGTTCCTCGCTTCACCACCGGCTAATGGCTTTCAAGCTTCCAGCTTGAATACAACTCAAGCCTTCCCACCGGAACAGTTGCCAGCGTCGTCAGTTGATTTGGTTGCTGAACTTCCTTTGGTAATAGTTAAATGTTAGGCTGCTATGCACTGCAACTTTGAAATCAGGGACGGCATTTATCTGTCGCAGCCTCCACATGAACTCGACCTCCACAACGACTTCGATTTTTGCGACTTCCACTATTCGGTAGAGCATAGGACTCTCTCATTGCATTGGCGGCGCTCCACGGGTGAATGGGTTGCTGACGGCACGCCAGCCTCGTTGAGCGTGGAGTTTCGAGAGGTTAGCGAGTTTCGCTTCCTTCCTCGCGATGCGGAGCTTCCTTTCACGGAGGATGATTGTGTCAGCACATGGGGATATTGGACAGACGAGGAGTGGGCAGACGGAGTTACTATGACCGCTCACACTCAGACACCAAACCCGCACTGGCTGACTGGCATTCATTTCATGTCTGATGCGACTATCGCTGTTCAGGCATCTTCTGCTCACGCAGCGATCTCGGACTAGTCGTGCGCGAGGCATTGTGAAATGTGACTTGTCCCACCCCAGCCTGAGAATGCATGAAATGATGGCTTGAAACGGAATGCTCTGCTATCCCATGCTCACCCACTTCGATTTGCCATGAGAGACGACACCTCCCTTTCAAAAGACGCTCGCTTCGAGACCCGCGCTATCCACGTTGGCCAGGAGTGGCGCGAGGACACGGGGGCGGTCATTCCGCCGATTTATCTGACCTCGACCTTCGAGACCGGGAACCCTGGTGGCTTTGACTACACCCGCAGCGGCAGCCCGAACTTCCGCAACTTGCAGAGCACGCTGGCCTCGCTTGAGGGCGCGCAGCATTGCACCGTCTTCGGCAGCGGCGTGGCGGCGATCACGGCGGTGGTATCCACGCTGAAGAGCGGCGACCTGGTGCTGGCTGAGGAGAATGTCTATGGCTGCACCTACCGCTTGTTCGACAAGGTGTTCGAGAAGTTTGGTGTGAAGGTGAAGTATGTGAACTTGGCCAACGCGCAGAACTACCCGCTGATCAAGCAACTGAAGCCCACGATGGTCTGGCTGGAGTCGCCGACAAACCCGCTGCTGAAGTGCATCGACATCGCGGCCATCGCCAAGGTTGCGCACAGCGTGGACGCGACGGTGCTGGTGGACAACACCTTTGCCTCCGCCTTCCTGCAGCGCCCCATCGAGCTGGGTGCCGATCTCTCGCTAACCAGCACCACGAAGTATTCCAACGGTCACAGCGACGCGCTGGGCGGTGCGGTGTGCAGCAATGATCCGGCGTGGCAGGAGAAGATGATCTTCGCGCAGAAGGCACTCGGTTTGCAGCCTTCGCCCTTCGATGCGTGGCTGATCTCGCGCGGCATCAAGACGATGTCGCTGCGCATGGAGCGGCACAGTGCGAACGCGCTGGAGATCGCTGCACGGCTGGAAAAGCTGAAGGGCATCAAGTGGGTGCGCTACCCGTTTTTGAAGTCGCATCCGCAGCACGCCATCGCCAAGAAGCAGATGAGCGGCGGCAGCGGCTTGATCGTCGCCGACCTCGGCTTGACCACGGCGAAGACGATGACCTTCCTGAAGCGGTTGCACCTGTTTACACAGGCGGAGAGCCTGGGTGGAATTGAATCGCTCATTTGCCATCCTGCCACGATGACGCACGCCAGCGTGCCGAAGGCGGTGCGCGAGGGCGTGGGCATCACCGATGGGGTGGTGCGCTTCAGCGTGGGTATCGAGAACGTCGAGGATCTGTGGTCCGACATTGAACAAGCCTTGAAGACAGGCCGCTAAACCGACATGGCTGAACTTGGTAAACTGAATCTCCTGCGCGTCGCGCGACAGGCCACTCCTGGCTTCTATTTGGAAGGCGGTGACCTGGGTGATATCCTGCTGCCGTTCAAGCTCGCGCCCTCGGGCATCGACGTCGGCAGCGAGGTCAGCGTGTTTGTTCACCGCGATTCTGAAGATCGTCTGCTAGCGACGACGGAGAAGCCAAAGGCGATGGTCGGTGAGTTCGCGGCCCTGCGAGTCGTCAGCGTGACGCCTGGCCTGGGAGCCTTCCTCGACTGGGGCTTGGCGAAGGATTTGTTGCTGCCTTTCCGCGAGATGGATGTGCGCGTGCAGCAGGGAGATCGCGTGGTCGCCTATGTCTTCCTGGATGAGAAATCGGATCGCATTCTGGCCACGACGCGTCTGCGCGATCATGTGAGCAAGGAAGTGCCCACGTATGCGGTCGGGCATCCGGTGAATCTGCTCATCGCTCGTGAGACGCCGCTGGGCTTCATGGCCTTGATCGAGCATCAGCACTTGGGCCTGCTCTATCGCTCGCCTTTGTCGCAGCACGTGGAGCCCGGAGACGAAGTGCAAGGCTACATCGCGGCCATTCGGCCCGACGGCAAAATCGACCTCACGCTGGAGTCCTCGGGAGCGCATCGCGTGCTGAGCCTGGCCGAGCAGATTCTGGAGGAACTCAAGGCCAGCGGAGGCAGGCTGCGGCTTGACGATGAAAGTCCGCCGGAAGAAATTCGCGCGCGATTTGCCGCCAGCAAGAAGGCCTTCAAGCAGGCGATTGGGGCGCTGTATCGTCAGCGGCAGATTCGTCTGACGAAGCCGGGGATTGAGCTGGTCCGGTGAGCGGCTTGCCGCGCTTCAACTCCGACAGCGTGTAGAGATACAGTTCTTCCACCTTGTCCCGTGCCCACGGCGTCTTGCGCAGGAACTTCAGGCTGGACTTCACGCTGGGGTCGAAGTTGAAGCAGTTGATCTTGATCATCAGGCCCAGTTCCTCCCAGCCGTAATGAGCGTGAAGTTCGGTCACCATCCTCTCCAGGGTGATGCCGTGCAGGGGATTGTTAGGACCGGCGGCGTGCATGATCCGTCAGCTACCGAGTCTGGTTAGGAAGGTCAAGCGCAGCCTGGGACTTGACGGATGATGCGAACATGTGACCATCGCAGCGCTATGCGTTCCCTGCTTCTGATCACCGCCTGTCTGTTCAGCCTTTTTTCGTCGGCTCACGCCGAGAAGGTCAAGATTATCACCCGCACGATTGAGCCCTTCTCGTTTGAGAAAGACGGGCGTCGCGTGGGCTATGCCATGGAGCTGTGGGACCAGGTCGCGCGCGAGGCGGGCCTCGAATACGAGGTGGCGGTGGCCGACACGGCCCAGGCCATGATCGACACGCTGAAGGCCCAAGGCGGAGATGTCGGCGTCGGAGCGCTGAGCGTCACGGCCACGCGTGAAGAGGTGATCGACTTTTCCCAGCCCTTTTATGAAGCTGGCCTGCAAGTGCTGGTGGCGGGCGGTGGCGGCGGTTTCATGAGCAGCATGTGGCAGCTTCTGAGCGGCCTGTTCAACTGGCAGCTCATCGGCATGTTCCTGCTGCTGGTCGCGACCATGTTCGGCATCTCGCACTTGGTCTGGATGTATGAGCACAAGATCAATGGCGACATGTGGCCGGAGGACTACAAGAAGGGCATGTGGGAGTCGTTCTGGTGGACGATTAGCACGCTGTTGGTCGGCGGCGCGGACAACAAAGGGCCAGTTGGCGTGGGCGGCCGCGTCATTGCCATCGTGTGGATGCTGCTGAGCATCGTGCTGGTGTCCCTGCTCACCGCCTCCTTCACCACCACGCTGACGGTCAACTCGCTCAAGGGCGACATCAACGGCCCTGGCGATCTTCCCGGTCGCAAGGTGGCCAGCATCAAAGGCAGCACCTCCGAAACCTGGCTGACCAACAAGGGTGCCAAGGTGACCCCGCTCGCCGATGTCGCCGAATGCATCGCGGCCCTGAAGTCAGGCAAAGTCGAGGCCGTGGTCTATGACGCGCCGATGCTACAATACGCCGTCGCCCAATCCGGCGATGACAAGCTGCAGATGGTCGGCCCGATCTTCGAAAGCCAGAACTACGCCTTCGCTCTGCAAGATGGCTCTCCGCTGCGCGAGCGCATCAACCGCGCCCTGCTCAGCCTGACCGAACGCGGCGTGGGCAACGAACTGCGGAAGAAGTGGTTCGGGGCGGAGTAAGCCTCACCGAATCTTCTGGTCCGGTAGCTCGCTTTTGATGCCTTCATCCAGCGGCATCTTGTCGTTGGATTCGTTGAGGCCGATGGCGGCGAGCTGCTTGACCAACTCGGCTTTCAGCTCGCCTAGCTTGGTGGCGTGCTGCGGGTCGTTGATCAGGTTCTTGGTTTCGCCGGGGTCGTTTTTCAGATCGTAAAGCTCGGCCAGGTGTTTGTCGGGTGAGCCGTCGCCGTGCGGGTAGCGGATGTATTTCCAGCCATCGGTGCGCAGGGCGCGAACATTGGGCGTGTAGGGGAACTGCTTCTCGTAGTTGTAGTGATAGATCCAACTCGTGCGCCAGTCGGTATCGCCGCTTTGAATCAGCTTCACCCAGCTCTTGCCGTCGATGTTGCTCAAGGCGGGCGCGCTGCAGAGTTCGAGCAGGCTCGGTGCCATATCGACGGTGAGCACTTGCTGCGGGATGGCTTTGGCTTGCTTCGTTAGCGTGGGATAGCGAACGATGATGGGGATGCGCAGGCTGGCCTCGTGCGCGGTGCGCTTGTCCACCATGCCGTGCTCGCCTTCGAGCAAGCCGTTGTCGCCCATGAAGACGATGATGGTGTTGTCGAGCTGCTTGGTTTCCTCCAACCAAGTTCGCAGGCGGGCCACGCTGTCATCGACGCTGAGAATGGTGCCCCAGTAACCGTGCACCATGTTCTCGAAGTCCTTCACGGCCTCAGGCTTGTCATCGGGGAACGTCTTCCTCCACTCGAAGAGCGGTCCATAAATGCCGTGCCAAGTGTAGAGGCGGTCCTTCATCCACTTGGGTTTGTCGTCCAGCTGGAAGGCGGTGGCAGGATACGGCACGCGGACGTTGTCAAAGGTGTGCTCATACTTCGGCTCTGGCGTGTAGAAGCTGTGAGGCGCTTTGTGCCCGAGGAACATGCACCAGGGCTTGTCGGCGCTTTGCTTCTTCAGCCAGTCCAGCGTCAGGTCGGTGGCGACGGTGGTGTAGTAGCCCTTGATGACCTCGCGCTTGGTGCCGCTGAGGTTCCACTCGGTATCGAAGTATTTGCCCTGGCCCTTGTGCGTGACGAACCAGTCGAAGCCTTTGCGTGGCTCGTCGTTGTTCTCGCCCATGTGATACTTGCCGACGTATGCCGTCGCATAGCCGGCCCTTTGCAGCACGCCGGGGAAGCTCTCCATTGAGTCAGGATACTCGGTGAAGTTGTTGGTCACGCCATGCTTGTGCGCATACACGCCGCTCAAGATCGACGCGCGGCTCGGCGAGCACAGAGAAGTGGTGCAGAAGCTGTTGTCAAAGCGCACGCCTTCGGCCGCGAGCTTGTCGATGTTCGGTGTTTTGACATGTGGGCTGCCGTAGCAACCCAAGGCATTGGGCCGCAAGTCATCGCACAGGATGAAGAGGACATTGGGCTGCTTGGCAGGCAGCGCGGTGGTTAGCACCAGGAGAGCGGCGAAGAGAGTCTTCATGGACTGCTGGAAACGATCTCAGTAGGCAGTTCTTGCCGCATGTCGTTCGTAGTTCGAGCTATGAACCCTGATCGCTACGCCCCATACGACAGCGCAATCGCCGCCTGCGTGAAGACGTCCTTCACCGCGCCAAAGGCGATCTGCTTCTTCTTGATCATGAGCACGTCATCGAAAATGCGGTCCACCGTGGCGAGGTCGTGATGGCTGGCGATGAGCAGCCGACCTTCATGCGTGAGTTCGCGAAACAGTTGCTCCAAGCCTTCCTGCGCGGGCCGGTCTAAGCCGGTAAAGGGTTCGTCGAGCAGGAGCACATGCGCCTCTTGAGCGAGCGCTCGCGCGATGAACGTGCGCTGCTGCTGGCCGCCGCTGAGGGCACTGATTTGCCGGTGCTGAAGGTCCTGCAGTTGCATGGACTCCAGCGCGCGTTCGACGATTTCGGCGTCATGTTTGCGGTAGTTTTTCCACCAGCCGAGATTGGGATAGCGACCCATCTCGACCAGGCCGCGCACGGTGATGGGGAACTGCCAATCGACATCGCCACGCTGGGGCAGATACGCGATCTCGTGGCTGCTCTTGGTCAGCGGCTTGCCACGCCAGCGAATGACACCTTGGTCGGGCTTGATGAGGCCAGCCAACGATTTGAGCAAGGTGCTCTTGCCCGCGCCGTTGGGACCGATCAGGGCGATGCTGCGGCCGCATTCGGTTTGAAAGTCGATGTCATCGAGCGCCAGCACCTCGCGATAGCTCACGCTGAGATCATGCACCTCCAGCCGATGATGCTGGCTGTGCTCATGGCCACCGCCCCAGCAGACATGATCATGGTGATCGTGCGTGTGATCGTGGTCGCAGTGCGTGTGATCGTGGGAGTGGCTCATGGCTTCCAGAGGAACGGGATGACTTCTTCCATTTGTGGGCCCACGCTCCAGCGCGTTTGCGATTGGGAGTCCAGGCCATCGGGCTCGACATCAAGAGTCACTGCTGTGTCGGGCGTGCCGGTGGGCCACTCGGCCTTCAACTGCAGATCAATGCCATCCTTGGGGATGCTCAGGTCGGTGGTGACTTCGATGGGCGACTGCGTCACATCGGCGTCCGCGAGCAGTGGCTTGCCATTGAGTTCCAGGGTTAGCTTGGTCGGTTGATGCGCGAAACGAAGGCGCAGTGTCACGGGCAATGCCTTGCCTTCGACGGCGATCGTGGTCACAGGGGCGGCCACGGTTCCACGCGCCGAGGTCAACTGCATCAGAGGAATCGCGAGCGCGATGAAGCCAAGAAGCAGAAGGGCAAGTTGGAGTGGAGGTGAGCCGCGCATGGGGAAGGGGAAACTAGTCTTTGGTGATGAGTGGTTAGTGTGTAGAGCCTCTCTGAACCAAGAAATAAACACCAAGCACCAAATACTTTCACCTCACGGTTTCAATGCTTTCACTATCGCTTCCACATTGTGCCGCAGCATCGTCTCAAAGGTGTGCGCATCTGGCGCAGTGCCATCGGCGACGAGCGGATCGCCCAGCTTCAAGCCGGTCTCACGCACGATCTCTTTCAGGATCTTCGGATTGGCTTGGTCCTCGGGAAAGGCAGCGCGGATTTTGTTTTCACGAATGGCGGTCACGGCCGCCGCGATGTGCTGGGCCGAGGCTTCGTCTTCACGCCCCAAGCCGAGAATGGGCAGGCTCTTGAAGCCGAACTCCTTGCAGAAGTAGCCATAAGCCGCGTGGGCAGTAACGAGTTTGCGATCACTGCGCGGGATGAGAGCGATCTGCTGCTGTGCCCACGCCTTGACTGCGGCCAGGCGCTGGCGGGCGGCGTCAGCATTGGCTTTGAAGACGTCTTTGCCCGCAGGGTCCAGCTTCGTGAACTCCTCTGCGATCACACGCGCGGCGCGCTGCATATTCTCCGCGCTGTGCCACCAATGGGGGTCGATGCCGCCCGCCGAGTGGGCCGGGCAGCACATGAACAGCTCGGAGTTCGCGTCGATCTTGATCGATGGAATGGTGCGACCAACTTCGATCACTGGCGCACCGCCGAGGCTGTCGCGCAGGTTGTCCAGGTAGTTTTCCAAATGCTTGCCCGAGGCGAGCACAAGCGACACACCCTTCAGCGAGGCCACGTCCTTAGCCGTGGGCTCGAAGTGGTGCATGTCGCCCCCAGGCTTCAGCACATCAACAAGGGTGATTCGATCCCCACCAACCTGACGGGCTAGATCACCGATCAGCGGATGCAGGGAGCCGACCTTGAGCGTTTGTGCCTGGCACAGAGCAGCACTGGCGACGAGGAATGCGGTGAGGATTCGTTTCATAAGGTGAAATAGAGACGTTAGCGAACGTGAGGGCCACCCCAGTTGATGCCGAACTGAGCCCAGACACTGTGCTCGCTGCCGAAATCATTGCTGTGGTCGTAGTTGTATTGAGTCCGCACGTAGAAGGTGCGGGAGCGGTTCAGATAATACGTCACGGCAGGGCTGACGCGATAGCGTTCATCCAGACCGGCATCATCAATGCCGCCCACATACTCGCCACGCAGGCCGAATTCCAGGCCGTTGTCGAAGCCGTAGGTCATCGCGGTGTAGAGGCCCACTTCGTCCAGGTCGGCGCGGCGCACTTCTTCCTCGTGCTCCTCTTCCTCAGCATGTTCGTGCTCGTCGTCGTGATGCGCGTGTTTTTCGGCTTCGTGCTCATGCGCCTCTTCTTCTTCACCGGGCAAATCACCGCTGACTGCGCCGAACTTGCGCAGCATCGCCTCCGTGCGCCAGCGGAAGTAGCGGCCACCCGCTTCATAGCCGTTCTCACGCCATTCGTATTGGAAGTGCATGCCATAGACTTGATGGGTGCGGCCCCAGACATTGTCACCCCAGGCACCGGAGACACCGGCCCGCAGTTGGTGGAAGTCATTGTAGTCGAACTGGTTGGTCCAGTTGGCCGTCACGATCGTGTCATCAAACAGCGCGCCATCGGCTTCATAGAGGTGCTCTTCTTCCTCTTCGCCATGGGAGTGCTCGTGACCTTCTCGATCCGGCACTACGCCCACGCTCACATCCAGCTCCGATGTCCAAGGGACTGGCAGTTTCCAGCTGACCTCGCCACCGATGGTGTAGAGGCCATCATCGCCGAGGAATCGACCATTGACCAAGCTACTGTCCACGAAGTCCCAGCCGTGCAGATGGGTGCTGTTCTGAAAGCCGAAGCGGTTCAGGTAGCGACCACCGCGCAGCTCGAAGCCACCGGGCAGGTTCTTGATCTTGCCGAACCATTCCTCGAACTCATGGTTCCACTCCTCGGCCTCGTTGTCGTAGTAGAGGTGAAGATTGCCGTAGCCCTCGAACCAATCACTCCAGCGAACGGAGCTACCGAACTCAAAACCCTGAATCGTCCAGCCGTCTTCGCGTGGATCGTGATGGCCGATCTCGGGCAGTTCATCCGCTGTGGTGCCGCCATAGACCGAGTTGAAATGGATGTGTGGAAACAGCACGCCGCCGAGCGACACGCCTTCGCCCGTGAGCCAGTTCGGTCCGTGGGAATGAGTGGCCGCAGCAGGAGCTGGGTTCTTGGCAGAGGAATCTCCAGCCGTGGCGACGGCGGGAACGATCATGGCGGCGGCAAGCGCGAGGGAAAGACGTGGGGACATGGCGGTCTGACTATCGCAATCAAATTGCAGAAGCGTCAAGCGGTGAAATGCAAAACATTTGCATTAGAGTTGGCGGTGCCAATCAGAGATGCGGATTCGGCTTGAGCAATCCAGCACTGCACGGCACACTCACCGTCCCTTATGACAACACGCACTTTTTTCACCACGCTGCTCTGCGCTGTCGCGCTGCCTGCTTTTGCTCAAGACAAGGCCGCTGCCGATGGCTTCGTTTCTTTGTTTGATGGCAAGACCATGACCGGTTGGAAGAACCCGTATGAGTGGGGCCAGATCGAGGTGAAGGACGGCGAGATTCACCTTACGGGCGAGAAGAAATTCTTCGTCATCACCGAGAAGAGCTACAGCGATTTCGTCTTTGAAGGCGACGTCTTCATCCCGGAAGGCAAGGCCAACAGTGGCTTCATCTTCCGTGGTCTGGTGCAGCCGAACAAGGTTTGGGGCTATCAGGCCGAGGTCGATGGCGACCCCAAGCGCAAGTGGTCCGGTGGGCTCTACGATGAAGGCCGCCGCATGTGGTTCATCAGCCCGATCAAGGGCAACAAAGAAAGTGAAGATGCTTTCCGTGCTCGTGCTGGCGAGGCCTTCAAGCGCAACGACTGGAACACCTACCGCATCACTTGCCAGGGCAAGAAGATCAAGATCGAGGTCAATGGCGTGGTCACCACCGACATCGAGGACGACAAGGACGCCAGCGGCCCGATCGCCATCCAGCACCACGGCGAAAAAGGCCAGACCTACAAGTTCCGCAACCTGCGGATCAAGGAGCTGAAATAAGTTCGCATGGCCAAGAAACACGCTCACACGAAGACCAGCCGCGATCCTGAGTGCCTGCTCTGCCAGGCGCTGGATCGTTCGCGTGAGCGTGGCCTGCGCATGACCAAGGCGCTGGAGGATGTGCTGCGGATGCTGATCGAGTCCGACAAGCCGCTGACGCTGGCGGACATCGCCGAGTCGAAAAACCTGAGCAGCCAGGCGGATCGCGCGACGGTGTATCGCTTGCTCACGAAGCTGGAAAAGCTGGGCGTGATCCGTCGGCTCGGCCTGCATGACCGGGCGGCTTATTATACCATGATCTTTCCCGGTGAGCACAACGACTACCTCGTGTGCACGGCCTGCGGCAGCATCGACCGGCTGCACATTGATTGCCCGGTCGGCGAGCTGGAGGACGAGATCGCCAATAAGTCGAAGTTCACGCAGCTCTACCACGAGCTGATGTTCTTCGGGCTGTGTCCGAAGTGCGGGTAGCTTCGAGGGCCAGTCGGAGCTACTTCACGATTACACCCGCCCTGGCCGCCAGCGTCTTTTCACACTGCGCGACACTGCCGTTCCAAGAGGTCACATTGGGATACACCTGCGCGGCGGAGCAGAGGAAGACCTTGCCCGGCACCAGCACTTCGGGCGGGCGCTGGTTCAGGTAGCCACGGGTGTAGAGCGGCTCCACAAACGGGGCGCGGAAGGTGAAGGAGGACTCCAGGTGTTCATCGCTCAAACCGGGGAACAAGGTCTTCAAGGAGGCCCACCAGGACTGCGTGAGTGTCTTCTCATCCTCGCGGAATCGTGGGTCCGTGCGGTGCATGTATTTGGTCAGGTAAACCACATGCCGACCGGTGCCACGATCCGATTCATTCGTCAGCGTGGAGGTTTCGATGACACCATCAAAGGGGAACTGCGGCTGCGGTGTGGCGACCCAGTAGTGCGGGGTGAGCGGGCGCTTCAGGAAGAGCACTAGATTGGTCACGCCCTGATAGTCGATCTCGGGCAACGGGCGCACCGCAGCAGCGCGCAGGCGCTCACCAGCCAAATGCTGCACCGCTGGCCACGGCAGCGTGACCACGAGTTCGTCAAAGGTTTGCTGTTTGCCGCCCACAATGATCAAGGCACGACCTGCATCATTGAGGTCGATGGATTCAATGGCTGTGTCGGTCTGGATGAGCACGCCCTTGGCCCGCAGCTTGGCGGCGAGAGTGTCGATGATGCGCTTGTAGCCACCGCGCAGGTAGCCTTTGCACTCGCCTTTCGAGTCGCCCTTCTCACGGTTGAAGCGCGTCCAGAACCACAGCGCGGGCACGTCATGGTAGCGGTCGCCAAACTTGGCTTGGAGCAGCGGCAGCCAGAAGGTCTGGAAGGCGTTCTTGCCCGAGAGTTTCGTCAGCCAGTCCACAGCGGTGATGTCATCCAAGCCGGTGCTCTGGCACTTGCGGCCCCAGAGTCCGGTGAAGCCCACGCGCAGGCGGTCGATGAAGTTCAGTGGCGTGAATTTCAGCAGGTCCACCGCCGTGTTCAGAGGCAAGGTCTCGCCCTCATGCCAGTAGCCGAAGCTGGTCGGCTTCCAGTAGATCTCGGAGGTCAGCCCGATGTCGTCGATCAGCTTCAGCAGCGGCCCATCGGTGGGCAGCATGCAGTGGTAAAACTTTTCAAACGTGCGCCCGTCGTGCTGGAAGAAGGTGCCCAGGCCGCCGAGCTGCGGCGAACTTTCGATCAAGGTCACCGCATGTCCTTCCTGCGCCAAACGAAAGGCCGAGGCGAGGCCCGCGATGCCGCCGCCGAGCACGGCCACGGTTTTGCAAGAACGGGAGGCAGTGGTGGAAGTCATGCGTTTGAGCGGTGGAAGGATCAAGCGGGTGGACATGGGGAGAGAATGAAAGTCTTTGGTTTTTGGTGTTTAGTTTTGGTGGTCTAATCACCAGACACTAAGCACTCATTACTTGGGTCACTGTGCCACCATCCGGCGTGCCGCCACAAGTGCCTCACCTGCGGCGGCGGAGGGCTGGGGGCCGGCGAACTTCCAGATCACCTTGCCATACTGCTTGAGGGTGCGGACGAGGCGCAGCTTGCTGGCACCAAGCTTCTGATCGTAACGCAGGGTGTAAGGAATCTCGGAGGCGGGCAGGCCGACGGAGCGGAACTTCAACAGCACCTCCAACATGCAGGCGAAGCCGTTCATTTCGACCAGCTGGTCGTAGGTGTCGATCACTTTCTTGAGCGCGCTGGCGCGGTAGCAGCGGAAGCCGGTCGAGTAGTCGCGCACGCCACGATACGGGGCAAAGGTCTTCATCAGGGCGAAGCAACCAAGGCTCAGCATCTGGCGGTAGTAGGGCACGCCGACGACCTTGCTGCCCTTCACGAAGCGGGAGCAAATGACGAGGTCGGACGCGCCCTCGTTGAGCACGCGCACCATGTCCTCGATGTATTTGGGGTCGTGCGAGTTGTCGGCGTCCATGGTGACCACGGCACCACCGAAGCCCACGGCATTCGTCAGTGCGGTTTCGATGGCTTTGCCCAGGCCGCGATTCTGCGGGTGCTGCACGAGGTGCACTGGCATGTGCTTCGCGGCTTCGCGCACGATGTCGGCCGTGCGGTCGCGCGAGCCGTCATCGACGACGACGATGCGCCACTTGAGCGACAGTTTATTGAGCGACTTCTCCAGCCGGTCCAGCAGGCCGGGCAGATCTTTTTCTTCATTGTAGGCCGGCAGGGCGACCGTGATGCTGTCGATGGGTTCGTGTTTCATGGTATTAGATGAATGCGGCTTGGGTGCGGGTTTGGTTTTGGAAATCGGTGCTGGTGAAGGCTTGTGCGGCGTGGTCGCCCACCGGGCCGGTGCGCCAGTGCGTGGCGAGGGAGTGCAAGGCCATGTCCACCAGCGCCCTCTTGCGCGTGGCGGGCACCTTCATGGCCGGGAAGAAGGCCATCTCCGGGGCGTCGGATAGATCGAGGTAATCCGTGGGGTGCAGCAGGATGGACGGGCCGATGCCGCGCAGGCGGAACAAGGTCACCGCCATGTGCCAGTAAGCCCGCGCTAAGGCCTCCGAACGAGCGGCCAAGAACATGACGTAGCTCAAATGCACCGGCACTCGGAACAGCGGCATCGTCGAAACGGGCACCTCGGTTAGGCCAGGGCGCAGCGCGTATGGCTTCAAGGTCTTCAGAGCATTGGCGAAGCCGCCGTAGAGGCCAGAGCGCTTGGCTTTCTCTTCAGGTGAGAGCTTGGAACCCAGGCTGAAGTAAAGCCGGGCGATCGGGCCGAGAAAGGTGGGAAAGACGGAGGCATCGTAGCGGTAGCCACGGGCGACGAGTTCGTCGATGACGGCAGGCGAAGAGCTGAACCCTGGGCCGCGGAAGCCGATGGGGCGCTGGCCGGTGACGGCTTCGATGGCGGTTTCGCTGCGGTCGAAGTCGGCCTTCAGTTCGGCGTCGCTGTAAAGGTGCAACCAGGGCTCGTGCAGGTAGGAATGATTGCCGATCTCGTGCCCGGCAGTGGCGATCTGTTTCAGCGCAGCGGCATTGCGTGGGTCTTCGGCGTCCTTGCCAACGATGAAGAAGGTCGCTTTCAAACCCTGCTTTTCCAGACTCTCCAGAATGCGGGGCACCACTTTGTCCAGGTAAGTGGGGAAGGACTCCCAGCCAGTGGTCCCCTGGGTCTTCAGGTAGGCCCAAAGATTGTCCAGGTCGATAGAGAGGCTGGCAGTGGGGAGAGGCATGCTAAATGACGTTTATTGGATTGATTATGATTAATATAACAAACGGCGATTTCTATAAAATGATATTTTTATTGAATGTGATTTTCCAAAATGAGAGGTGAGCAGCAAGGGATATAACCTTGGGAAAAGGGGTGCGCCATCAGTGCGGTTGCGCTCGAAGGTGTTCAATCCCACCAGGGCAGGCAACCTCTCGGGGCTACTCCACCCGCAGCTTCACATGCCGCGCCAGCATGGCCAAGGCGCAGAGCCAGAGCACGGGAATCATGATGACCAAGTAGCGCGGCAGCGCGGGGGCCATCGAGCTTCCACCCGTGAAAATGGCCGCGAACAAGAGCAGTAGACCGATTTCAGGCGGTGCCGCCAGCCAGCGCCGCCAGCCGAGCAGGATGGCGGCGATCAAGGCCAGGATGAGCGGCCCGTTCCAGGCGACGAGGATCACACGAGTGAGATTCTCATGCTCAAAGGAGCGGGGGAATCCAAAAAACATGCGCGGCCAGTTGCACAGCCAGTTGTGGACGAAGCCCATGGGGTTGGCCTTGAACTGCTCGCGCACGCGCTCCATGAGCCGGTGCTCGTTGGCGGGGGATTTGGACTGGCAGACCTCGACATATAAGCCGCGGTGCGCGGCCAGTTCCGGGCGTTCCAGCACAGTGTCATGGCTGAACCAGTAGCCATTTTCGCCGGGCAAGCTGCTGGTCATCCAGTAAAACATCTCCGCCCCGGTGGTGGTCCAGCACAGCGTTTTACCGGTCTTGGCCTTGGTGTAGGAGAGGTAGGGAATGCACAGAACCAGTGTGCCAGCGCAGATGACCGCCGTGGAGAGCCAGGCCTGGCGCCAAGCCCGGTGCGCCAGGAAACCCAGCACGGAAAAGCCCAGCAGGGCCATCGCGACATAGCCGAAGATCACCCGGGTCATGACCAGCGCTCCGAAAACCAGGGTGGCCAGCAGCACCCAGCGCCAGCGCTTGGGATCCACCGCGTTCAGACTGCGGGTGTAAGCACTGAGGAAGGCGGCCAGCAGTGCAAAGGACAAGGCCTCGGACATGAGCAGTGGAACCTCCCCAGCCAGGGTCGGATGAAAGACGCTGATCAAGGTGATGCCTGCCGCGAGCAGCGGAGACAGGTAGCGGCAGGCCAGGTGGAAAAACAAGGAGGTGGCCACGGCCATCAGCAGCACATTGAGCAGGCGCGCGATGAACAAGGCCTTCAGGCCACCGTTGGCAAACGGCATCAGCAGCAGGGGATAGCCGGGCGTGTTGATGAAGTGAGGCTGCGCTTCCGTCACGTAATAGCCCTTGGTCAGGTTGACCGCATACTCCAGGTAGCGCAATTCGTCGCCTGCCGGTTCTCGGTTGGAAAAAAGGACGGCCAGCCCGCCGTAGACCAGCGTCACCAGCAGGCATATCGCGATGCCGAGGAAGCGTGGGGAGGAGAAACGAGAGTATGGCATTTACAAAATCTCATGCTTGATCCGAAAAGCACAAGAAATTTGCAGTGACGGTTGCTAATGAAGACCTAGCCGGGCCGTGATCATTCCGCCCGGCCGTCAGAGAACTGCGGCAAGGGCGGGCGCAGCGAATGCTCCCAGGTCCGCCTTCACTCCCTGATTTACACGCTGATCATGGGTCCGGGCACAATGCGGCTGTAGTGCGCCTGCACCCGGCTCTGGAACCAGCGCCAGGTCGCGCCGGGTTTGCCGTTGTTGAGCAAGAAGTGCGGGCAGTCTTTGTGCAAGGGGCTGGTGCCATGGCGGGGCCAGTGATAGTGCGGCACGATGTTGCTCAGCGGGATGCGGTGCACATACATCAAGTAGGCGGCCAGACGCGCAGTGCGATCCACCGTCCAGGCCAGGTCGTTGCCTCGGTTCTCGCACATTTCGATGCCAATGCTGTAGTTGTTCCCCGGGCCGTCGAAGTCTGCATGTTCGCCCTGTTCGCGGGTGGGCAGGTGCTGCACCGCCGCATTCTCTTGCACGGTGAAATGCCAGGTCAGGTAGCCGGTGCGGTTGCCGCCGGGGCGCCTACGGGCCTTCAGCGCGCCGCGTTTCAGGGCTAGCGCGTGTTGGAAGGCGTTGGCGCTGGCGCTAAAGTTCTGGGTGCTGTGAATGGTGATGTAGCGAGGGTTCATCGGCCAGCCTTTGCGGCCGACCTTGCCCTTCGGGAGCAGGTCCACATGCACGCCGATCTCGCGGTAGAGCTGGGCCGGTGTCACCTGGCCAAGCCCAGCAGTCTGGGGCAGACGGCTGTTCCAGCTCTGCGCTTGCGGGCTGATGTTTTCACAACTGGTCTGCAGGAGCACAAGCAGGGCTGCGGCGGCACGAGCAAGGTGGGGTAGGCACTTCATGGAGTCGGGGGATTTCAAAGCGGTGTGACGGTGATGTTGCGGAAGGCAACCGGTCCGTGATCGCCCTGGAACATCAGAGGTCCAGCGGGGGCTTCCTTGCCGGTCACTCCACTGGGCGTCGGCCCTTTCATTTCCAAATTCTCATGCAGCACCTGGCCGTTGAGTTCAACCCTCAGGAATCTGGCGTTCGCTGTTTTTTTGCCTGCGGCATCGAAGGACGGTGCCTTAAACTCGATGACGTAACGCTGCCATTCCCCGGGCTTTTTAGACGCATTCACCGGCGGCGGACTTGCCGCGTAGATCGCGCCCATGTCACCAGGGCCGGGTTTCGCTTTGCCAAAACTGTCGAACACCTGCACCTCATACTCGCCCATCACATAAATGCCGGAGTTCGAGCCCCTGGCGACAAGCACCTCCAGCTCGATGCGGCAGGAGCCGAAGGTCTGCTTGGAATACAGATCCCATGAGTCGCCATGTTTGGCCGCGAGGTTCACCATCGCGCCCTCAGGGCTGGTGACATCCAGCAAGCGTGTGTCCGCCGCCAGACGCGGTTCCCCCACGGTCCATTTGTTCGTTCCCTTGTCCTTCTTTGCCTTGATCTGCCAGTTCGACAGGTCCTTGCCATTGAACAGAGTCACGGGCTCAGCGGCGGCTAGCAGCGTGGCCAGGCCGCAGAGCATGAGCACCGGTAGAATTGCTGCTTTCATGGGAGATGGGAACATGGCACGCCGTCGTCGGACTGCTAGCGGATAGTGCCTTGGGCTTTCTCCCAGGCGGGCCAGCCGCCATGCAGGACCCAGACATTCTGCATGGCCATCGTCTCCATCAGGTAAGCCCGCATCTTACGGCTCGCTTGGCAGGCATGGCCATCGCAATAGATGACCACGGGCTTGGCATTGTCTTGCAGCTTCTCGATGTGCTCAATGAGCAAGGCATCGCGCTCTTGATCGTTCAGCAATAAAGCCCCGGGAACATGGGCTTTGTCGAAGTGCTCGCGCAGCCGCGCATCAATCCACAGCACCTCGCCCTGCCAGCGCTCCTGGATCATTTTCATGTCCACCTCGTCGTCCTTCAGCGGTTCGCTCGCCAGATACCAAGCCGGTGCTTTGGGATGCCAGGCATGGGTCGCCATCGCCGCCACGAAGGTCAGCGCGAGCAAGAATAACGCAGAGCGGATCATGGCTATCTGGGGTTGTCGTTCGAGCTTCAGCTCGTTTCTTCAGACCGCGAGCTAAAGCTCGAACTATGAACTTGGTTTCTTCTCCCCCTCCGCCGTCTCCGCCTTCCGGCTTTCTGGCTGGCGCACGATGCCGAAGAAGGCGAGCTGGCGCTGATACTTCGGAATCTTGCTGTCGGTCTCCAGCTTCAGCGCGCCGATCAGGATGTCGGCGGTGGACTTCGGGGTCAGCGTCACCACGTATTCACGCCCTGGCTTCACTTCCTTGAAGGCAAAGCCCATGCTGTCCCGCGTGCTGGTGATGTTGGTGAGCTTCATCGGCTCGGTGCCGGTCATTTTCACCGTCACCGTCTTCGGCAGCGGCGGCTCGTTCAGCCACCACTGCACCATCTTGGGATCGATCTCGATCACCTCAGGAATGTCCAGGATGAAGGGCACGATCCATTCCTCCTGCGCCGGATCATCCGTGGTCACTTGGATCGTCTTTTCCTGACGTCCGGTGAAGGAGCCGACCTTGAACTCGGCCTTGCCCGTGCCCTTCTGGCCTGGAGCATAGGTCGGACTGTCGAGCGTGGCGCTCAGGCAGGAGCAGGCGCTTTCCAGGTGCAGGATGCGCACGGGCTTGTCGCCGTCATTCTTGAAGCTGAACGTGACGGTGACGACCTCATCCTCCGGCTTCGGCTTCACCTCCACATGATCGCCATCCAGGCGCAAGGCGGCGCTGGCGGCCAGGGGCAGGAATCCAAGGGCTAGGGCAGCGAGAAATTTCATGATGGAGAATATGACACCGCCCCCCTGCCTTGCATCTATTTCCTGCCAGCGTGGTCATTGGGCGAAAAGAACTCTGCTAGCGGCACCCGGATGTTCAGGATAAGAAAAAAACATCAGGAACGGTATTCTGCATGCTGTGCGTTCGTTACTCGTTTTCTTTGGCCTATTCCGCATGTCACTCACGCAAAACACTTTCCCACCCACCTTATGGAGCCTGGTGCGTCTTGCCGTGGCGGAGGGCAGGCCGGGTGCGGATGGAGCCCTAAATGAACTGTGCCGCGTCTACGAGCGCCCGATTCTGACCTTCATCCGCCGGCACTGCGCCACCCAGGAGGCGGCGGAGGATCTCAAGCAGTCCTTCTTTGAGCACCTGCTGTCCAGGAATGCGCTGGCGGGGGCCGAGCAGGCGCGGGTCAAGCTGCGCGCCTACCTGATCACCAAGCTGCAAACCTTCCTGATCGACCAGCACCGCCATGACACCGCGCAGAAGCGAGGTGCGGGAAACGTGGTGAACCTGGCGGACCTGAGTGAGGAGCAGCAGCACCTAGCCGAGCCGGTGGACCACATCACGCCCTATGTCGAATATCAGCGCCAGTGGATGCAAACCCTGGCCAGCCGCGCGCTGGAGCAGCTGCGGGCGGAATACGACGCGCGCGGGAGCAGCGAGCTCTTCTCCGCGATCTCGCCCTTCATCACGCGCAGCAGCGATGACAGCCTGGCGGTGTTGTCGGCGAGGCTTGGCCGCCCTGAAGGCACGCTCAAGAGCGACATCTCGCGCCTGCGCTCCAAGTGCCAGCAGCTGATTCGCGAGCAGGTCGCCGCCACCCTCGACGACCCGACTCCCGACAACATCACCGCCGAATTGAAAGAGCTGATGGGCTACCGGGTTGGCGGTTAAAACTTTTTTTGCAACCGTTCCGGACGTTCTTCGAAGAATCACTCAACCGCCACGCCTTGTGTCCACCTCTCCTGAACATGATCCACTCTTCGGCAACAGCCTGACGGCGTTGCTGGGAGATGCCGTTGAAGCGGGTGCCACCTCTGCCGCTCCGCCTGCGGCACCGGTCTGGTCGCCCCCTTCGCCTGAAGACCTGGGCCGCCTGTTTCCGGGTTACAGGATCGAGTCGCTCATCGGCAGCGGTGGCATGGGGGCGGTTTACAAGGCGCGGCAGCTGCGATTGAACCGCGATGTGGCCATCAAGGCGCTCCCTGCGGAGCTGGCCGAGGACGCCGAGTTCGTCCAGCGCTTCGAGCGCGAGGCGCAGACGCTCGCCGGCTTGAATCATCCCGGCATTGTCGCCATTTACGACTCGGGCAAAACCGCAGCCGGGCACCTGTATTTTGTCATGGAGCTGGTCAACGGAACCAACCTGCAGCAGCTGATCCAGAATGGCGGCTTGTTACCAGCGCAGGCTCTGGAGATTACCATCCAAGTCTGCGAGGCCCTGCACTACGCCCACCAGCACGGGGTGATCCATCGCGACATCAAACCGGCCAATGTGCTGGTGACGGCGGAGGGCCGGGCCAAGCTCGCGGACTTCGGGCTGGCCCGTCCGCTGGGCGCGGTGCCGGAGGGCACGCTGACCTCGCCAAGCCGCGTGGTGGGCTCGCCGCATTACATGGCCCCTGAGCAGTGGCAGGGCAAGGCGGACTGCCGCTCCGACATCTATGCGCTGGGCATCACGCTGTATGAGATGCTGACCTGCATGCGCCCCACGCTCAATTATGTGCCGCCGTCCAAGCGTGTGCCGGTCGATGCGCGCCTGGACCAGGTGGTGGACAAGGCCTTGCAACCCAAGCCAGAGGAGCGCTACCAGGCTGTGGCCGACATGCAGCAGGACGTGGATCACATCCGCCTGTCTCCCCGCAAGCGGCGAAAAGTGGTCAGCTCCCACCGGCATCGAATGGCGGCGGCGGCGGACTGGCAGAACCGCTTGCTCTGGCTCCTTGCGACCACCTTGATGGCGATCTTGGCTTTCGTCCTCTACCTAGTCATCCAAAACCATCTGCCCGGCGATCCCGCTCTCAAACAAAGCTCAGGGGATGCGGCCGCCGCAGCGGATGAGCGCGCCCAGCTGGTTCAGGCACGCGCCGATTTGCAGGCATTGATCGCGCTTATGGACCGTGAGCGCACGGAGTTCCGCGACGCGCTGGCGGTCATCAACAAGCACACCGCGAACAAAACCATTCCCGTCCGCGAAGGTTCGTCGGCTTACTTCCAATGCCTGGCTGCGTCCAAGGTGATCAAAGGCATCGAAGCCTCGGCTCCCCAGCGCCTGGCTGAAAAGAACACGCTGGAAAAGCTGATTCAGAAGCTGGGTGATCAGCCGCTGCTGGCCCGGGTCGCCGAGCTGGAAGCCGCGCTCCAGTCGCTGCAGGAACAGCTCGGCAAGAAGAACGATTTGCCTGACGGAGCCCTCCCAGCCTCGGCCCCCCGATGATTTTCCACACTCCTCCCAACCATGAAATCCCGCCTCCCTCTCCTGTGGCTGGCAGCGGCTCTGCCGCTTGCCGCCCAGACTCCCACGCCTGTCAAAGGCCTCGCCGTCACTCCCGCGCCGGCCCAGGCTGAAATCCTGGCGCTGTGCATTGGCAACAACGCCTATCTGCGGCCCGAGGATCAGCTCGACACGCCGATCAATGACGCGCAGTTGATGAAGCGTTCGCTGGAGCGCCT
>Ga0164295_10001260_pt1 | contig 21004 bp, 13 predicted proteins | sample GEODES006metaG_FD_111798 | JGI IMG/M metagenome (GOLD analysis project Ga0164295, IMG submission 111798) | Oligotrophic lake water microbial communities from Sparkling Lake, Wisconsin, USA - GEODES006 metaG | ecosystem: Environmental > Aquatic > Freshwater > Lake | place: USA: Sparkling Lake... | reverse complement strand
TGATTATCGAACCATCGCCGTTAATGATGATTTCATAATCAAGCCAATCGACGGTTTTGGCAATAGAGATCTGATCAGAGTTACACTTGCAACTGAGAAACCTGATCTTCTTTTAATCTTCACGGACCCAAGATTTTTTACTTGGCTCTTTGAAATGGAAGATGAGATTCACCAGATTTGTCCAATTGCTTGGTGGCATGTTTGGGATAATGAGCCATTTCCCGCATTTAATGATGCATTTTATAAGTCAACTGACTTGATAAATTGTCATTCATTTATGACATACGAGTTGATTAAAGATCACTATCCTAATCGTGTCAACTTTATTCCTCACTCTATTCCTGACAATATGTTCTTCCCTCTTGACACTGCGTCGAGGATGAACTTTAAAAGGAATATCCTTGGGCCAAATAAGCTTGACCACTTTGTAGGTATTTGGGTCAATAGAAATGCAAAAAGAAAAAGATCTTCTGACGTCCTTTTATCATGGAAGCTATTTCTTGATGAACTGCAAGCGAAGACTGGGCATAAGAAAGCAACTCTAATTATGCATACAGACCCTCTTGATCAAGAAGGACCAAATCTATATGCAGTTAATGATGTGCTAAAAATCTCAGACAATGTTGTCTTTTCAAGAGATCGAATCGATTTTGATAAGATGAATGTCTTATATAACATTTCAGACTTTTGCTTGAACATAAGCTTTGCAGAAGGATTTGGTCTTGGAACTCTTGAGTCAATGAGTGCAGGGACACCTATAATTGCAGCTAAGACAGGCGGCTTAACACGTCAAGTTGTTGATCATAGAGATGGAAGTGAGAATGGCGTCGCATTAGACATTGATTGTAGAACAATGGTAGGTAGTCAGGTAGTTCCTTACATCTATGAAGACTATGTTACATGTGAGAATACTGCGAAAGGAATCATGCGACTATATGATCTTTCTCCTGCTGATAGAGAAAAGCTTAGACAAAAAGTTAGGAAGTACGCAACATCTGAATTTGCTTATCAAAAGACAATTGACGACTGGCATAACACAGCATTAAATTTGATAAACACGTGGAAAGACAATCGTAAAAATTGGGAAATTAGGAGCTTTTGATGAAGAGCGTAGTTGTAAGAGCACCCCTTTTAAGCATTTCTGGCTACGGTGAGCATTCACGTCAAGTATTCAAGGCCGTAAGAAATATCCCAAATATCGACTTAAAGACACAGGTATTGCAATGGGGTAATACAGCATGGTCGATAGATCCAGCAGGATTTGACGGTCTTACAGGCGATATCATGTCTAGATCGGTTTCTGTAAATGAAGGATTCGACGTTTCTCTTCAAGTACAGCTTCCAGATGAATGGTCAAATAGTCTTGCAAAATACAATATCGGAATTACAGCAGGCGTTGAAACAGACAAATGCAATCCAAAATGGATTGATTCTATCAATCTGATGGATCTTGTTATAGTTCCAACTAACCATGTTAGAGACACTTTTTTGAAAACAGGCGATGTAAAGACAAAGATCGTCGTAATTGGTGAATGGTATCAAGAGACGCTAGACCAACAGCCTCTTGATCATATTACCAATATTAAGTTTGACACTAAGTTTAACTTTCTTGTTGTATCTCAATTAACTGCCACAGATGACGTAAGTGACAGAAAGAATATTTTCAATACAATCAAGTGGTTTTGTGAAGCATTTCGCGATGATAAAGATGTTGGTCTTATATTAAAAACCAATATGGGACGCGGCACACAGATTGACCGGCAAAATGTATATCAAACTATTGATGCACTTCTAAATCGTGTTAGGCCTGGACAGTTTCCCAAGGTTCATATACTTCATGGCAATATGACAGATCATGAAGTAACATCACTCTATAGACACCCGTCAGTCAAGTGCTTTATAAGTCTAACACGGGGCGAAGGATTTGGTCTTCCAATTCTAGATGCATCTGTTGCTGAACTGCCTGTAATAACAACAAACTGGTCAGGTCATCTTGACTTTATGAAGCTAGGAAAATTTATTGGAATCGATTATGAGCTTATTGATGTTCCTATTCACAAGATTGATAATAGGATCTTTGTCAATAATGTCAAATGGGCAAATCCCCTAGAGGCTGATTTTAAGAAGAAAGTTTTAAAATTCAGATCAAGCCATATAAATCCCAAGAGCTGGGCAGTAGATCTTTCTGGAAAGTGCAAAGATAAATTTTCTAGAAAGTCTATTGAATCTCAATACCAAGAAATTATTAACGAGATCTTATGATTGCATTACTCACACTTCTAATCATAGTTTTGTCTATTTTGGCTGGATTTTTTGCCTATAAGGCATACGCGTTTGGAAGAATAATACTTAATATCCAAGATGCTGTTGAAGAATCTTTGGAAGTCCTTGATGGAAGATATCAAAGTGTGTCTGAAATTCTTCAAAAACCTGTATTCTTTGATTCAGTTGAAGTAAGACAAGTTATTGAGGAAATAGGTGTTACACGCGATGCGATCTTATACATTGCAAATAAGATTGAGAATTCTCAAAAAGTGAGTCTTGATGATAAAAACGACAACAAAGAAAAAGAAGATAACTAAGAAGAATGATTTAAAGTATTACTTTCATTCCGGTACTCATGATGCGATTATAAATTTTCAAACATCAGATGATCACAGGCTGAAAGAATCAATATATGTCAATGAGATTCTTCCTGCATTTAATAAGCTTGTTGAAAATCTAATTTTTATTCACGGCAATAGCGCTGTAATAATGTCTGATGATTTCAAAAATGATTGCATTACATTCCTCTATGAGACACTTAAGAAGTTTGATGCATCAAGAGGAACAAAGGCATTTAGTTATTTTAACGTTGTCGCAAAAAACTGGATTATCGTCAAGAGTAGACAGAAACAAAAGCAGATTAATAGGCACATTAGCATGGAAGATCGAGGCATTATGTCTGAGATCGAGCTTGTGCCATTTGATATTCACAAACATGATCCTTTGACAACAGCAGAAACTGAATATGCGGACATTGTTGCAAGAATCAATGACACTCTTGTCAAAGTTAAGACCCGACTTTCTTGTGACAATGACAAGATTTGTATGGATTCAATTATGAAGCTTTTTGAGAATATTGACAATCTTGAAAGCCTTAATAAGCGAGCAATATTTGTGTATGTTCGCGATATGACGAATCTTACACCTAAGCAACTTTCTTCTTCAATGTCGTCAATAAGAAAGCACTATAGAGAAATAACAAAGACACAGATTTTTTAAGGAGCAAAATGGGAAAAACTTCGGTTGAAAAATACACAGATGCTCTTGATAAAATCTCTAAAAAAGAGAAAAAGATTGCAGAATTCTCTGATCTCCTTAGAACGCTTACCGACATTGATGATAAGAAGCGTGTTTTATGGATAGAGATCTATGAAAATGCGATAGATGATAGAGAAAATGCATCAATCTTATTCACTGATACTCTCATGCAGGTCAAGGGAAATGCTGCAAATCATAATATTTTAGGACCTGTCATTGCCAAATATCTTGAAAGAATGTCAAGAGCAAATGACCAGATTTTGAAATTAGCTGAGATTGTCTCACGTGAAGATTCTAAGCCCGTTGATCCCGACGCTATATTTGATAGAATAAGCAATGAGGACGAGTAATGTTGAGTGACAATCCTGGTTTAGGAAATTTTTATACTGCTGTTACAGTTGAGTATTTTTCTTCACCAGCCACTGCCGAAGAAGTTGAGAGTATTGTATCAAAATATAGAAATATTTCTATTTCAATTCTTGGCCCTCAAAGGCTTGTAGGAATGCCGGCAGGCTCAATAATGGCAAAAATGATTGACAATCAAGAAGTCAATGATGTCATGATATTTTATCCATTTTTTCCTCATATAAACACACCTGTAAAAGCCGGAGAGCAAGTTATTGTTCTTTATGGATCTCCTGCAAGAGGCGATAGGATCGGCTATTGGATGACTAGAAAGCCTTCTGATCTTGTTGCAGAAGACGTGAATTACACGCATAATGATAGATCAAATTACACGGCAGGTGTTGTAAGTCAAGATGCAGCCGCAACAATTGCAAAAAAGTTTCCAGACAATGGATATGCTGCAATTTCTTACAAGAGTGTCGTTGAAAACTCAGATTCATATAAGCGTTCATTTCAGGGCGAAATTGTTCCAAGGTATTTTCCAAAATCTCCAGATACTGCCTTACAAGGATCAAATAACACTCTTGTTGTTTTAGGATCAAATTCTACATTAGGAAAAGAAAAGCTAACATCAGCAGGAATGATAGACATAGTTGCCGGAAGAGGGCAAACACCTAAGACAGCGCCTAAAAATACTTACGTTAATGATAGAAGCTATAGTGAAGTCGACAAGAAGAGCGAGAGAAACTCTAGTGAAGGAAATCTTGACCTAATCAATGACCTATCTAGAATAAACATCTCAATGGGGTTGAATGTAGATACAGACTTCGGAATTGATGTTGGCGATAATTCAGGTTCAGGCCCCGCTGTAGTTTTAAAGTCTGACCAGATTAGAATTCTATCTCGACAAGATCTAAAGATTGCTGTGGGCAATGGATCAAGTCAATCAAGCATCCTGGTCAAGAGTGATGGAAATATCATTATCACACCTGGCGCACAAATAAAGTTATCAAGCGAAGAAGATGATCAACCATACCTTCGATACGATGAATTCAAAACCATAATTGATAGATTAATAAATATCTTAGGAGCCTTACAGGCGGGAATTAGTGGAACAACTGCAGCAACTCCTGGCGCAACAGCATTAGGATCATTTATACCTGGAATTTCTCAAGATGCATCCGATATTTTAATTGCACTTAATGCTATTAAGTCAAAAAAAATTCTAGGATCTTAACATTGACAAATGTGACAATTCTAAACTGGCCAACGCGTCCTTTATTGTCATATAATTACCAATATGGCATCAACGACAACAATAACTAAGCCCATACGTAACTTTAAGGGCGGATCGTCTCCTATAACTCAAAGAATTGAGACACAACCTGCTGTGTCTCAAACACCATTTAATGTCATTACACCACTTCAGTTTCCAAATACCGTTGGTGAGACATTTAAAACAACAACAAGCATTATTGATGGTGTGATATTAGATTTTAAGAATCTTCTTTTGACAAATTACGGTGAACGCCTTGGTAGGCCTGACTATGGTGCGAATCTTAATTCTCTTCTAAGCGAAAGGCTTTCACAAGAGGATTGGGGAACAAAGGCAAGCAATCTCATTAGAAAAGCGACAGAAACATACATGTCATTTATTTCAATTGAAACAATTTCAATTGAAACTCTTTCGCAAAGAAATGACGGTTTCTCTAGAGTCCAAATTGCTATAATATATTCAATACTTGCTTTAGGTGTTCAAAATCGTCGCTTAGATCTAACATTAACAAACTTGAGTTAAACATGTCGTCATATAACATTAAAAAGTCGCTTGTTCAAAAAAAGGAGAGATCGTATCTTAATCGTGACTTTGACTCATTTAGAGCAGAGCTGCTTAGATACGCGACGACCTATTACCCAGATAGAATGCAAGATTACTCAGAAGGATCATTGGGCAGCATGTTCAATGATTTGGCTTCTTATGTCGGCGACGTTATGTCATTTTATCTCGATCACCAGTTTAATGAATTAAATCTAGAGACTGCAATTGAGCCTAATAACATAGAAAGACAAATAAGGCTTGCAGGTGTCAAAATTACAGGTGCAGCACCTGCTATTTGCAATGTAGATTTTAGTATAAAAGTTGAATCTGAGTTATTTGATGGAGCTTATCGTCCTAAAAATGACTACCTACCTACTATTCGTGCAAAAACAAAACTTCAGGCAAGTAATGGAGTTATTTTTGAGCTTTTAGAAGATTTAAATTTTGCCGAAACAGATCCTACTGGAAAGTTACTTGCAAGTGTGCAGGTAAATAGTGCAGACATTTCAGGCAATCCTCAAACTTATATCTTAACAAGGCAGGGTATATGCTCATCTGGAGAGACAATCCAGGAAAATATTACAATACCCAACACGTTTGTTCCATTTAGGACATTGACGCTTTCTAGAAATAACGTTTCTGAGATATTAAAAGTTATTGATGCAGATTTGAATGAATATTATGAAGTTTCCTCATTATCAAATGATGTTGTATTCAAAAGAGTCTTAAATAATGCAGAAGATTCTAGCACTGTACCTGATATTCTTTTAGTAACACCTGCGCCTTATAGATTTGCAACTAGAACAGCATTAAATACAGCACAAACAACAATAATATTCGGTTCAGGTAGAGCAGATACACTTGATGATGATATTTTGCCCGATCCAAGTGAAGTCTCAATCCCGCTTTACGGTGATCGAAAGACATTTTCTAGAGTTGCCATAGATCCAAATTCACTTTTAAGCACTACGAGTCTTGGTGTCTCACCTGTAAATACGACTTTGACAATAACGTATAGAGCGGGTGGCGGTTTAAATCACAACGTTGCATCCAGGTCAATTAGAACAATTACGTCACTATTGACATCTTTTAATCAAAATGTCCCACCAACAAAGATAGCTCAAATTAGAGCATCTTTGGAAGTCAATAATTTAGATGTTGCTAGAGGTGGTGAAGATATTCCTACAATAGATGAATTAAGGTCAATTGCGCTGAATTATCGAAATGCTCAATCAAGAATTGTGACCAAGCAAGATTTAATGTCACGTGTCTATACAATGCCTTCAAACTTTGGAAGAGTATATCGTGTAGGTGTAAGATCAAGTCCAGTTAATCCACTTGCAACACAGCTCTTTATTGTTAGCAGAGATTCCGATGGTTATCTTGTAACATCACCAGACACACTAAAGCGAAACTTATCAAAATATCTAAATCAATTTAGATTAACCTCAGACGCTATAGATATTCTTGATTCACAAGTAGTCAATTATCAATTTTATTACACGGCGGTACTGGATCAAAGAGTAGATAAGACTGTAATTATTGGTAGCATAAATAGAAAAATATCTGACTATCTCGCAATCAAGAATTTTCAAATTGATCAACCCATAGTGGTTAGCGATATTATAAACTTGATCTTAAATCAAGATGGTGTAATCTCTCTTGAGAAATATAGGTTTGATAACGTGATTAATAAGGTATCAGACCGTCAATACTCAAATATCGCTTATAATCTAACAAGGAATACGCAGCGAGGAATTATTAAGCCTCCAATTGGGGGAATCTTTGAATTAAGATATCCTAATTTTGATATAATTGGCAACGCTGTCTGAGGTTTAAATGTATAGAATAATCCAGCCTAGTAGAGATGCTTACATTACTAATAAAATTGTTGGCCAGATAAGAGTCACAGATGCCAATGTAGGTCAGGCAGGTTCTGTTGATCTTTTTAAGCTTTTTGATGAAAATACGATTTCTGGTGAGTCTCAACCAATAGAAGTTTCACGAGGTTTAATCTACTTTGACCTTGCGCCAATCAGGGCGATGACACAAACAACTTTGGACATTAATGATCCTAACTTTAAATGCTATTTAAAGCTTTCAGATGTGTATGCAGGTCAAACAACGCCTGCAAACTTTACGCTTATAGTGCATCCACTGTCCAAGTCATTTGATGAAGGCCTTGGAAAAGACGTTATAAGATTTGAAGACTTAGATGTATGTAATTTTATTACAGCATCCGTAATAACAACGCCTGTTACGTGGAGTAGCCCGGGCGCAAGCAAAGAAGGATTTCTTGGCTCTAATGATATTGACATCATCAGTTCGGGAAATTTAAATGATGGAAATGGCAATGTGCTACTCTATGTTACACAATCATTTCCATTAGGAACAGAAGACTTAGAAGTTGATATAACTAAGATCATTTCAGGCACAATTGCAGGTCTTATACCTGATTGTGGCTTTAGAATTGCATACTCTGGTTCGCAAGAAACAGATGGTAAGACAAGATTTGTCAAAAGATTTGCATCAAGAAACACAACAAATACGGCCAAAAGGCCTAAACTTATCGTAACGTATGACGATACAATAAGTGACGATCACAATCTATTTTATTTTGACCTTACCGGATCCATCTTTTTAAACAATTATCATAGAGGCTATCCTGCAAACATACTGTCAGGAGCATCTGCAACACAGATTAGTGGTAATAATTGTATCATAGTAACACTATCAACAGGAACATTTTCACAATCATTTACGGGTTCACAATTCAAGATTGGAAAAAATTTTCAAACAGGAATTTATACTGCATCCTTTGCAATTAGCTCATTTAATCAATACCTTCGACCCTTTGCCGTAAATTCAGGTTCAATAACATTTGATGAAATTTGGCAGTCCTTAGACAGGTCTGTTGGTTATTACACTGGTTCAATGAAAGTAAAGCAAGTAGAAAGAACGTCGTTTATACAAACGCCTGAACGATTCTTTGTCAATATCACTAATATGAAGTCATCCTATAAAGCAGATGAGTCATTTAGATTTAGATTGTTTATACAAGATTTTGCTTCTGACGTTGTCTATTCTAAGCTTCCTTTGGAAAATACAGGGATTGTTGTCGATAAATGCTTTTATCGAGTCAGAGATTTCGAAAATGAAGAAGTTATTATACCTTTTCATGAACCCGGAACGCAGACGTCAAATGATGCAACTTCACACTATTTTGATTTCTTCATGTCGTCACTTCCAAAAGGAAGAACATACACATTTGACTTCAAGATAATTAACAAAGGGCTGGAAATCATAATCAATGATGTCGCCGCAAAATTTAGAGTTGAGTAATTAAATGAGGTCTCGATCTGGTAATAGACCCAGCTTTAAGTCATCTTCTAGTTTGACTAGAAGAGAAGCTGTGACTGTCTATAAAGACATTAGAAATAGCAAAATTGACACTAAAAACTCAATTAGCACGGCATCTTTTGAATTCGACATGGACGGCACGGGCTTAAAGTCTACGCAAGAATTGCCTATTGATTATACGAGATTTGAAAATCACACATTTTTTAACTCTGCAAGGTCAAAAGTCGATATTTCATTTGATAAGATCATAAATGGCTTTCCATTTGACAAAAATCGTGCAGAAATTCAAAATTTTCTAAATCTTCTAACAGGTTTTGAAAAATACGTCTACGATTCTTTTCCTAAAAATGTTGGTTACTTAAATTTTGTAGGATCAACGGGCAGTACAGGAACTTACATTAAGGTAAATGACGGAAAATCTTTTAATTTTCCTGCATTAAATAACCAAGATTACGGCACACCTGTACTAGATCCAAATGTTTCTCCTTTTGATGTTGAGCTTTTTGTCAAAATACCTGAACAGGTAAACAATAATCAAGTTATTGCACAAAGACTATCAACAAGCGCAGGTGTTACTCTTGCTTTGTCATCTTCATCTGATACAAGCAAGTGCAATTTAGTTTTCCTCATCTCCTCAGCATCTGAATCTTATGTTGTTGCTTCTGGTTCTCTTGATAAGGGTGATTGGGTTCACCTTTCAGCTCAACTCAATGATGAAAATGGCGCAAAGAAAGCTTCACTTTTTATCAATCAATCTCTTATGTACACGTCATCCGACTTGCAAGATTTTGGAAAACTTACATTTGACGGTACACCGCTTTATATCGGTTCAGGTTCATCACATACAATTTTAGATTATTCATTTACTCCAATTGCAACTTTTTCTGGATCAATAGATGATTTTAGATACTTCAAGAAAGAAAGGTCAATAGAAGAAATTAGAGAATTTGCAAAACAAGAAGTGTATCCTGACGATAACGGTCTGACGCTTTATTTCAAATTTAATGAACCATCCGGTTCTTATAGCGGAAATGATTTTGCACTTGACAGTTCGGGAAATAAATTACATTCTAAAATTTTTAATTTCAATCTAAATCTTAGAAACACAGGATCAGATTTTCCTCCTGTCTCTTATGAAAATATCAATTATTCACCTATTCTTTATGCATCACATGATGCTGTTGTAGATTTGAATGATGAGCTGCTTAGCGATGCAGAATCATATGATAGTGATAATCCTAATTTTATCTTAAAATTGATACCACCACATTACCTTCAACAGGGCGCAGTAGCAGAAGGTCTATCATCATATGATCAAAATTTAGGTGTAAGATACACAGCATCATCTGTTCCAGGAACAGGCATTCTACTAAAGCCGCAGCTTATGGTCGTATTTTTGCTAACTTATGCAAAATTTTATGACGAAATCAAGATGATGATAGATTACTTTTCAAAAGTCAACTATGTTGAACTTGATGATCCTGAGTCTGCAATTGATAAATTTCTTCCTTTTGTAGCGCAATATTATGGTTTAGAACTGCCAGACTTCTTTAGCAATACAACGTCTGACCAGTTTTTCTATGGAAAAACATTAGAAAATGATTACGGTTATACCAAGAGCTCGCTTAAGGATGTTAGATACCAAATTTGGAGAAGAATTTTAGGAAATATTACTGAATTGATCCAGTCAAAAGGCACAAGATCATCAATCAGATCGGCGATACTTTCAACAGGAATAATTCCAGAAAACTTCTTCAATATTAGAGAATTTGGTGGCCCTGCAGTCGTTGATTTAAAAAATCTTAGACAGCAAACACAAGAAAAATCAGTGCTTGCAGATATGTCAGGTTCTGCTGATTATGAAGGAACATCGCGAAATGCACAAGGAATATTTTCAAATATTCCTACGCTTGTTTCGCCATTTTTATCATCATCTAGAATTGAGCCAGGATTGCCGCAAATTGCAGGTACATTTGTAAATGGCACCTCTAATAATCGTAATGACGGTCTTATGACATCAGGCTCTTTCTCGCTAGAGACAATAGTGAAATTTGAGCCAACTAAATCTCATAGATCAAACCAAAGCCTAATGAGATTGCAGGCAACGGGTTCAACAATGTTGTCGCTTGGGTCGCAACCTTGCTTCTTAAATGTTGTGTACAACTACACACCTCAATCCGGGTCAGGCGATCTTCATCTTTTAGTAAGATCAAGTGATGAAGTATTAGCACCTAAGCTTGATCTTGCAATTCCCAATATCAACATGTTTAATGGAGAAAAGTGGTACGTATCAGCAGGTAGAGTAAGAGGTGATCTTACGTCTAGTCTTTCATCTTCATATCATCTTTCCTGTGGATTTGTTGAAGATCAAACTACATACACGTATTTTAGCACATCGTCGTACTTCTCAGAGACAATTGCGGGTGACGAATCTCACGATATGTTCCAAAATATCACAGCAAGCTACAATGCATCTGGCACATTTTTGATTGTTGGATCTCAAAGTCTTGACATCACATCTCCTCTTTTCCTAAATTCAAATATTGTTACACATTTTGATGGAAAAATAGGTCAAATAAGATTCTGGACAAAAGGCTTAAATAGCACAGAAACACTTGAGCACCTTAGAAACTACGCTTCTAGGGGCGTCGAAGATCCAAGATTTAACTTTAGCTTTGACTTAGAATCAACAGGAACATTCGAACGCTTAAGGCTTGATGTGTCAACAGACCAAGCAACAACAGGATCCAACAATTTAGGTGAAATTGTCATGTTTGACTTTAGTCAAAATCAACTTCACATGCAGGGGCGTGGGTTTGAGCCTACAAAGAAAATTCTTAAAAATGAACTTTTTCAAATTAATAGAATATCGCCAAATATTGATCTCCTTCAAACAGATGAGAAAGTACGCATAAGAAGCTTATTTGATTTAACTGCGACAGATGACGTTTCATATCCTGCACCTGTATATCAGCTTGGTCCTGAGCAGGCGATTAATGATGACAATCGTTTTTCTGTTGAATTTTCTACCTATAAGGCCCTAAATGAAGATATGATTGGTGTCATTGGCGATACACAATTCTTAGACGATGCACTAGGTCAGACTTCATCTATGTTTGATGAGATTTATCCTGATCTTGAGAAGGTCTCAAAGGTCTACTTTGAGCGTCTTACAGGACAAGTAGATGTTAGACGTTTTCTTGAGTTATTTAAGTGGTTTGATGCATCATTGACAATTTTAATTGAGCAAATGCTTCCAAGAAAGACTAAGTTTTTAGGTGTCAATTTTGTTATTGAATCTCATCTTCTTGAAAGAAACAAATATCGTTATCCTATTGACAGAATGTATTTACTAGATGAAAGACCCCAGAGATCAACAGACATGTTGCTATCACAGCTGACAGCAAGACTTAGGAGAATGTAGATGGAACCATTTGTTGATAGGTCAATTGGCCTAATTGAAAGGCCTCAAACTATCGTAATTGGCGCACCAGAACCAGACACTATTGCATTCGATCCTTATCGTCAGGGCATAGAAGTCACAAGAATGCAATATTTCCTGCAGTCAAATATGCCTTATATGAGCAGCAAAGGGCTGAAGGAGGTAACAAAAGGCGTCCTTTTAAATCACGAACTTGATCATACAAATTTTGGACAAGGCATAAATCTTGATGGCTTTGAGCCTTTTGATGACAAGTATGAAATTAAAGATGCATCTACTGTATTAAGGCTCAATATCTATCAAGACAATGAAGATCCTTATTTCGGAAGAGCATCACAAGATGGTGAAATTTCAATCTTTAGCGATACAGGAAAGAGAAGTCTTCTTCCTGAGTTAGATATTGTTAAAAGTCGAGGAATTCGTGGTACGTTAAGCTTTTTTGGTGGACCGTATGCATTTAATGATAAAACAGAACAATATTGCTTCGATGCCGCTGAGTTGATTTTAGGTGTACCGGTACCCGGTTATGGCGGTTCCAGCCTTTCATTTGCACCTTTTGTTGATAGTATTGATACGAGCTCGCTTGGTTCCGTTTTAACATATAGCTATATTGGCCCAAAAGAGAAAAGCCCAACGACAGGATTTGATTATTATGGATCAAATGCAGGCACTGATTCGATTTCTTATGGCGGTTTCTTAAGATGAATAAAAAGACTAGAATTTTAAATATTTCACCTAAAGCACAATTAGGCATTACTGACTGTGTAGGCGGTGAATATCCAACAATTTTAAGAACGGGTGATGAGCGTACTTTAGGTGACGATCAATCTCGCTATGATGATTCTAGTCTTCAAGTTTATAAGAATCAAAATGTTTTGATGCCTTATAATTTAGAAAAGAAGTTTGTTGATAAGTTGGGATTTCTTACTGGAACAATATCTCTAAATAAGGCACCAACCCCAAGCTCACAATTTCTAACGTCATACAGCGATGGAAGTTATATACCCTTTAAGGAGTCAAGAAACCCGTCAGCATTTTTCACATCAGGATTAAATGCAGGTTTTGATGACAACCTTTGTGAAGGCTTTTCATCACCTATTTCATCTAAAATCGCTATACCAATAGACATAAGTCTTAATCCAAGTGGTTTAGCCCCTACAGACCTTGATATTAAAGTTTCATTTGACGGTATAGGCGGCACAACATCACCCTTTGTTTATTATAATTTTATCAATAAAACATGGGATCAAATAGGCGTTTCTGATCCTGCAACAGGTGCACGCACAGGATATTCTCATTTTATAAATAGTAGTTATGTAACTTTAGGCGGAAATACGTGGATTAAATCTGATGACAATAGCAGCATTAATAGCATTGTCAAACAATTCACGTCTTCACCCGGGATTGCACGAGAACTTTCTTTAGGCACTGTTGAACTTCCCCAGCAGGGATACCAAAAAATCGGTTTTCCAACATCATTTTTTAGTGCTCCAGGTGCTACCCGATATCATGCAAAATCTTCACAGACGTTGAAACTTTCAGATTACATAACAAGCCCGTTTATTCTAGAAAAGATCCAAGTTCAGATACCCGTCAAGGGAACTAGATACCAGAATGGAATTCCTAAATTTCCTTCATTCATCTCAGGATCTGGTAGAGATATTGATAATCACGTATTTTTTGTTTATCGGCAAAATAGGGCAGGTGAAATTATAGACTCATCACTTGATGTTTCGTCAAGTATTAGATCACTAATTGGTAATGAGTCATTTTGCTTCTATAATCTAAAGACGATGCCGGCCGGGATAGGTGTCGGAACAAATATTATGCCGATTCATGAAAATCAACTTGAAGTTGACTATGGCGCAAATATCACGGGTGCAGATGCAATTGGGACATTTACAACTGACATATGTCTTCTTGATATGGTATTTACCCCTAAGACATATGAACAGCAATTTACAGCAGCATCTGCTGTAGGTCTTGATCGTTTTGCAAATAATCCTACAAACGGATATATACAGAATTATTGGGACGGTGGTCAAAAAAGTGTTGATAAGTACACAGCTGCCACAAGAACGCTTCCAACGCTACCTCAAGCAATTAGAACATTACAGATAAGAGGAAATAATCAATTTTTATATACGACATCATCGGGTCTTAACTCACCAGATGCAAATTACCAGTTTGACCCAAGAACACTAAGATCGTCAACATTCTACACTTCTGTTAGAGAACCATCGGAATTTTTCACATATTTTGATTATCCTACGACATCAAAGGACATTGGTTATAGAAAAAATTTGTATCTCTTGACTCCTGAGGATGAATTAGTTTTTGGAATTGATGCAGGTTTATTTCCAACATTTAAGGAAGATCAAAATGTAACTAAGAGTGGGTCACCTCCAGATCTTCCTTCAGGTTATTACGATGTTGTAACATTAAATGACGTTGGTGATCCTAGCAAAGACACTACCAGCAAGCTCACAATCGTGAGAGGTGAAGCAAGAGTCATTCTTTACGGAACTCTTGTGAAAGATGGTGTCGAATTGATGAGTTCGCTTAATCAAAAGTTGACATCTCCTGCTATACATGAAGATATTCATCAAACTATTACAGATCAATTTCAAATAAACGAGTCTTCATTGTATGCAGGAACATACATTGGAAACAATATTACGGGATCTATGAGCGCTACGCTAACAACACGTGGCCGTGAATCAGAACTCAGCGGAATGTTATCAAGATTTTCATCACATGTCAATTTTACAAATGTTGTTGCAAATTCAAAAATCGATAAAAATTCCGCAGGTATTCCTCCTTTCTATGATTTTCTATCCAAACGAACGGCAAGAAATCCCATTGCAAATTTTAGATATGATAGATTTGGCCAGTTTAGAGACATGCTCGAACAACGTATTGACACTAAAGGAATTGAGACAACATTAGTATCAAAGAATTTTTCAATTCCTGATTTCTTTAAGACATTTGGAACATCACCTTTGGCATCACCCGTTATTGTTTCATTTGTGTCACAATCTTCAACAATCAACGTTGATCCACAAAGTACAAGAAGTGGAAACTTAAGTTTTGAGTGCACATCTTCACTCCCATATTATGATGGTGAGCCAGCAAAGAATAGGACTGACATTGTTTTCGGAGAGAATCCGCCATTCGAAGTTCAGACTGTTATCTTAGGAAAGCCTTCGTCGCTTCTATCGTCGACGTAGTCAAAAGGAGAATAGTTATATATTATGGCAGGAATACTTGATAATAAGACGAGAGTCATGGATGTCATCGTCACGGCAGAAGGCAAGCGTCAAATAGGAACAGGCGACTTTAAGATCGCCTATGCAACATTTACAGATAAGAATGCTTTTTATGATAAGTCATCTATTTCCGGGTCATTTGATTCTGCAATTCAACGACCTTACATAGAAGCATCATCACAGGCTTTCGATGTTATCACAATTGAAAAAGATGACAATGGCGCTGTCATACCTTTTGCAACTGTTACAGATTCCAATGGTGATCGTGTCAATGCATATGCAGGAACATTGACAAAGAATGGAAAACCTGCTGGAAAAACAAATAGCAAAGACAATCAGCTGCTTATCAACACAATCCTGTCAGGAACTATTGAAAATTTTAAGAAGCAGATGATTATTGCTTCAAAAGATCCGCTAGATGAGTCGTCACGATTTGAGTTTTCGTCTAATGTAATAGGGTTTAATTATGGAAATAGAGGGCCAATAGTGGGTGAAGATCTGGTCTCGACAGTTGATCAAGCAGCTTCGGTCTTTACAGATAAGCGCTTCTCAAATGCAGTCAACTTTATGTTCATGCCCCCAATTGCTAAGACTACTCAGGGTGACATTACATTAGGACAATATACAGACGTCAGAGAAGTTAAAGAATATACCTATGATGATGTGATCTCCGAAGTGATAGGTGATGTTCCTGACCAACCTATTTGTCCTTTTAAAGAGATAGAATTCACACAAACTTCTGCGACAAATGATATATGCATCCAGGCATTTGAAATGGGTCAATATCTTAGAAAGCTTGACATGGTTGACTTTGGTGAATACTATGTTGCCAATGACGAGAATCCTAATAAACACGTGATCTTTCTAGGCAAGACATATATTGATAGTTACGGAGCTACTAATTTTGCAAACATTTTCACCATTATTCTTGAGTGAATCATGCCTAAAGTAGTTATTCAAAAAAGCAGCCCAATAGCTTTTGCAAGTACTCCTTTCGTTGTTTATGATCATGATGTCATAAACGGTGTCTATTACATCAAATATCGTGCTAATATAACGGTCATAGATGCAAAGACTGCACTTAGCAATACATATGAGATAAGAATTACTAGGGAACCGCCTTACGCTAACCGCCCTAATATGTTCAAGAATGTGCCTATTGTAAGTAGCCAAGCATTCAAGAATACAATAAGTGGGTATGATGACAAACGTGCGGGCGTGTTTAAGAAGAAAACGCAGCTCATTAAAAAAATTCCTATCTTATACCAAGATATGCTTCGTGGTTTTGTCGAGTTTACGATGAAAAATACAGGAAGCCAAGACTTATTTGCTACACTTACACAAACAAATCAAAATGTTCCACTTTCTGGACAAGTTTTAACCTTCAATAGCGATCCGCTTGTTCGTCTTTACGCAATACCGCGTGCAGATTTTGTGATTGGAGATGCAACAGTATTTAGAAATAAGACACGCATTGCAATTACCCCTAAAGACAAGAGAATAACAAGATTTGAAGTTAGAGTATCAAATACGGTTGACAATAAGCAAGTTCCTGACGTGACTAGTAAAGTTTCTTCTGTTGCTGTATCAAATGACGGTGTTGCTAGAATTGACATTACCGATACAGGAGACTTTAAAAAGACAATAAAGATTAATCCTGTATCTTTTTATAAGAATGTAAGTAGCTCTGCGTATAAGGAAATAGTTTTAAACCCCGGTCTTGTGTATAACAATCAATTAATACTTTATCCAATCAATAATGAAGGGTCAAGCGCATCCTTTAAAATTATTGCAATTCCTGATCAAGTTATTTATATGAGACTTCTTCGCAAGAATTTGACAAAATTAGACAGAAATTTTGTAGTTGTAAGTGAAAGAAGCATTAATGACGCCAATCTTATTATGACAGATCGCTCAAAACAGCCATATGACACTTACCAATACAAGATTGAACTTGAGTTTAGAAATGGTGCAAAAGTTCAAGCAGCAGCTGCATATACACTTGAGCCCAAGTTATTATCAACATCGCTTGAATTTGGTGTTCGTGAAATTGAGAGAATTGACTCGGACCTTCCTACAGCTAGAAGATATTCTGCTGAAATCAAATACAATAATACATCTACAACCCAGAATCTGCTAGGTGAGCTAAAGACACTTGGGATAGATAATATCTTTCCTAATGAAATAAAGAATCTATCAACACAATTAGACCCTATAACAGCAGTAATTGTGTCAAAAATTAATGTCTCATCTTGCATTGAAGAATTTGTCGGGCTCTTCAAACCAGGAGAAATCATTATAGACCTACCTGATAGCTCGCCTAGTGTGCTCATTTTTGAAGCAGTTCTTAAACCTGCATCTGAGACAATTGAAGACATTGCATCATCACGAGACTTTTATACACCGGGAAATGTAAATACGATTGGTGACCCAATGATTGCATCTAGAGCATTGGGTTTGACGACTTTTGCTAAACGAGAAAATTTTACTCAAAAATTCTTCAATGCGTCAGCGCTTTATTATGGGACACTCCAATATGGAAAATCATTTTCAAGCAATAGAGCGGGAATTGCAAGTGGAAGAACAGGAAATTTTAGATCAATAATCGCATATCCTAGCATTAACACACCGCAAATGAATTTTGTGAGTGTTAAGCAGCGTCCAGCAGACAAAATAATCACATGGAATGCAACGAATCTAGACGTTGTTGAGAATTTTCTCGTATATGACGCGTCAGATTCAAAAAATATCAAGTTAATTTCAAATTCAATTGCAGATAGTAATAGACTTGATTTTTCTTTGCCTATTCCGAAAAATGTTTCTAAAGTGCTGATTGTTGCAAATATAATAGGCGAAGGCAAGACATCGATCGAGGCAAATGTATGATAGGAAAACCCTTTGTCAACACAATATCAGAGTCAAACAGGCTTTCACAGATTGTCAGAGAAATTACAGCAAACAGGAATACACAACCTAGTTCTCAAGATTCTTCAACAGCGGATGATTTTTATAACGTTGTCCAGACTTCATATGATGCAAGTTTGATTGACAAAGGTCTATGTTCCTCTACGCTTGTCAACGTCTCCGTTATTCCTTTCACAAAATTGACGCAAGAGAACAATGCTGAAGCAGATATTCTGAATATACAACGAAATCTTGACACTATTGCAATAAGCAATGTGAATGAGATTATAAACAATTTAACAGGAACATTGTCGTCTAATGTGAATGCATCATTAGACGACAGACAACAGATCGATGCCTTTAGATCAGCAACATTAAAATTAACATCGGCTTATAATGCAAAAGCCGCTTATATGACGCATCTTGCATCGCCATATGCAATTGAGACAAATTCAGATTTTGACAACTCGTATGGCACTGGCGATGTTCCAGAGAAAATTCTGACGGTAAAAAATACATCTTTTGAAGAGAAAACAGACTGGATAGAATCTTATCTAAATTTAGAGAGTGCATCGTTAAAGTCTGGCTATAATATTAAAAATCTTCTCCAGATTGTTAGAAACTCATTTGCAAGAAAAGTTTATGGATCTAGCTTCTTTGTTACCGGATCGTCGGATTCGCTTTATATCAGGCGTATTAATGCTGACGTGTTTAACGCCGCATTAGATTCATATTTTGGTAATTTGACAAATGTCTATGATAGCTCGCTTAATATAAGTGATGAGAATACTGATCTTTTAATCACTGCTGATTCGAAGGCAGTTGCATACACTCGTGCAGGAATAAATTTTGAATCCAGCGCATCAACATTTGTTGGTGACCTTGTAGCATTCTCGTCAGGTTTCAATTTATCAAAATTGACAAATGTAGGAGCATTTTCAAGCTTATTGCAATATCAAGATTCAAATAAGACAGTCCTACCATTGGATGTGAACGTAGGTGACCAGAAAAAGCTTGAATCTTACGAATCTGCTGACGAATTCTTTCTAGGATTGCCGCTAGTCGACAATAAAGAAAATCTTCCTGCCAGGAGAGATAAATTCGCATCTGATTCAGCTGTAATTGAATCTGAAACAATATCTAACATGTCAAATCTGATATTGCAAAATGATGCTGATTTATATTCATTAAATTCATTTCTGTCGCAGATGAGAACAATGATGCAAGAGTCGTTCTACACGACAAATAGTCAAACTAGCATCATGAGATTTGTTCTTTTAATGACTGCTCTCAATGACACGCAGACACGAAGAAGAATCTTTAATATCATGATGCTTCGGGACAGATTGATCAATTCTCTTGACTATGTGTCATCATCTGGAAAAAGTTCATTTGAGTCAAAAGCAAGAGTTGAACTCGAGTCAGCCGTCTTTAATCTTATTAAATACTTGATCCCTGTGTATAGCGAGCCTGTTCCACTAATTCCATACGATAAAAATGCTAGCAAAAAAACAAATGAAGGAAATGCTTCACGTACAAAAAATCTAAAAATAGCCCAAGATGACGAAATCTTCGAGACACTAAAATCAGTCTTTGAATGGACTCCCTCTGGATCAGGTGGTGCATATTTTAATGATAATGTTCCTATTGAATTTACTTTTATAGGAGATTATACGGTATGCAGAGACATGCTTGATGCATTAGTGACTGATCTCAATGATCCAGCATCTCATCAGTGGGATAATTTTTTCAAAGCTGCAAGAAACGTCGAAGCAGGTTCTAATAGATTTTTAAAGACATCTCCTACCGCTAGTGGGTCTGACGTTTTGCTTTATAAAGTTGGAACAACATCGACTTTGACTCGACTTACAAGAGATGATCGTGCTTTTCTATTTTTCAACAAGTGGCTGTCGATAATAAGCGACCTACCTTTTAAAATAGAATTTGATATAAGAAGAGTTCGTTACTATTCAGATGAATCAGCAGATTCATATCTTGAAACAAAAGTTTATTACTCCAGCTCGTTATATGAAGACCTTAAAAATGCTCTTTCTCTTACATTGAGCAGCTTTACACCAGAACAATTCTCATACTACTTTGAATATGTTCAACCTCTTGCAAGAGGTATTCTTCAAGACACGCAATCTTTCTATGATGGAATAGATTATGTGTACAGGTTCATTATGCAAGCATCATCTTTGTTAAATGACGCTTCAAATATTGCGTATTCATACACTTCTACATTTGGCGAGAACCTGTCTAATCACTACACTTCAAATGCAATTCTTAATTTGAATAGACAGGCAAAGCTTTCATTCTCTAGAGACGCAACATACCAAAACTTTTCAAAAGATCAATACAAGAATTCAAATGTTCTAAATGGTTTTCTTAGATACATACAGGATGATGCCGAGATTTCAGGTGTCCAAGACAGCTTTATTGTTGTCTGCGGTATTCCGTATGGAATGCTTGACAGGCTTGGCGCATTTAATCAAAATAGTATAGGATATGTCGATGTGACAGTCACGCTGAGACCTGTTGGCGGCAGTGAAACAGGCGATA
>Ga0164295_10001258_pt1 | contig 21025 bp, 20 predicted proteins | sample GEODES006metaG_FD_111798 | JGI IMG/M metagenome (GOLD analysis project Ga0164295, IMG submission 111798) | Oligotrophic lake water microbial communities from Sparkling Lake, Wisconsin, USA - GEODES006 metaG | ecosystem: Environmental > Aquatic > Freshwater > Lake | place: USA: Sparkling Lake... | reverse complement strand
GGGTTGGCTGCCGGATTGGGCTTGGCTTGGTTAGCCCACTCCATGGGCTTTGGTGCGGAGTTCGGACAGTTCCTGATGTTTGGATTGATTGCTTTGGTGCTGATGACGGTGGTGGGCATGTTCATGCGCCGTCGCGCCATGCAAAACCCCTATGCCTATGGTGGCGCATCGTCGGCCGCGCATCCCGATCAAATGCGGCAGTACAACCCCGCCAAAATTGGCAACGATGCCTCGGCCCGACCTTGGGAACAACAATCCACCAGCTTTGATGCCAGCGCAAGCCCGGCACGGGCTGGCACCCGCATTGGCTCTTCGTTGATGGGGCACGGTGCCAATTGGACGATTCCTGAAGGTTTTGATGCGGCGGGCTTTACCGAAGCGGCCAAACAAAATTTCATCAGCTTGCAAGGTGCTTGGGATCGGGCGGACATTTCCGCTTTGCGCGCCATGATGACCGACAGCATGCTGGCTGAAATCCAATCACAATTGGCCGAGCGCACCCAGTTGGTGCAAGGCCCCAACACCACTGAAGTGGTGATGCTCGAAGCGCAATTGCTGGGCATTGAAGACCTGGGTGAAGGCTATATGGCCAGCATCGAGTTCTCCGGCATGATTCGCGAAGAGCCAACCGCTGGCCCCAGTCCCTTCCGTGAAGTCTGGAACATGACCAAGCCCAAGCATGGCAACAGTGGTTGGTTGGTCGCGGGTGTTCAAGCCTTGCAATAATCAACCCCATTCTTCCTTTTCCCTTGGGCAAATCTTTCATGGCCAATGCAGTCCCGTTTGCAGAAATTTCTGCCCAAGTCAGTCAATTCATAGGTCAGTTGCAACCACCCCAGTGGTTGATGGACGAACTGCAAGACAGACTCGTCATCCTGCTCAACCATGTGTTGTCACAAGAACCTGCCGCGCTTGAGCGCTTGCGCCGACAGCATGGTCGGCGGATCAACATCAGTTGGCGTCAACATCAGCTGCAATGGCAGATCACGCCTGCTGGTTTGCTTGAACGCGTTGACCAGCACCTTTCCCCTGACTTGAGTGTGCATGTGAATGAAGAGTCGCCTTTGGCTTTGCTACAAGGCTTGCGCCAGGGACAAAAACCCGCCATGCGCATCGAAGGTGATGTGATGCTGGCTGCCGAACTCAATTGGCTGGTGGACCATGTGCGTTGGGATGTCGAGGAAGATTTGTCTCGGCTGGTGGGTGACGCCATGGCACACAAATTGACAAGTGCTGGCAAGCGTATTTTTTCAGCTTTGAACGAATTCAGTCGTCGATGACACGCATTTACCGTGGCGTCTTTATTTTGTGGATCGTGCTTCGCTTTGGCCTGGATGAACTGCTTCTATCCGGCTTCAAGCAAGCTTGGATCAAGCCCGCCACACGGTTACTGACGCTGGGGCGTAATTTATCGGCCCCACGTGGTCAGCGCTTACGACAAGCGCTTGAACATTTGGGCCCGATATTTGTCAAACTGGGGCAAGTGCTGTCCACGCGCCGCGATTTGTTGCCAGGCGACATCGCTGACGAACTTGCCAAGCTGCAAGATCAGGTGCCCCCATTTCCATCAGAGGTTGCGGTGGCATCCATTGAGCGCGCTTTTGGCCGCCCAGTCGACGATATTTTCAGCCAATTCGATCGCACGCCTATCGCCAGTGCGTCGATTGCCCAGGTGCACTTTGGCAAGTTAAAAAATGCCCAAGGCGTTGAGCGCGAAGTGGCGGTCAAGGTGCTGCGCCCGGGCATGCTCAAGGTCATCAACAAAGACCTGGAGTTGATGCACACCATGGCACTTTGGTTGGACCGTTTGTCTTCAGATGGCAAACGTCTCAAACCGCGTGAGGTCGTAGCCGAGTTTGATAAGTACTTGCACGATGAACTTGATTTGGTGCGAGAGGCCTCCAACGCGACGCAATTGCGACGCAACATGGAAGGCTTGAACCTGGTGCTGATCCCCGAAATGATTTGGGAATACTGCTCGCAGGAAGTGATCGTGATGGAACGCATGCACGGTTTGCCGATCAGCCAAATTGATGGACTGCGTCAAGCGGGCGTGGACATTCCAAAATTGGCACGCGACGGCGTGACCATTTTTTTTACACAGGTTTTTCGGGATGGCTTTTTCCATGCCGACATGCACCCCGGCAATATCCAGGTCAGCGTGGCACCGGCCACCTTCGGACAGTATGTGTCGCTTGATTTTGGCATCGTCGGCACGCTCACTGAGTTCGACAAAGAGTACTTGGCCCAAAACTTCAATGCTTTTTTCAGTCGCAATTACAAACGCGTGGCGGAGTTGCACATCGAGTCTGGTTGGGTGCCTGCCCATACCCGTGTCGATGAGCTGGAATCGGCCATTCGCTCGGTTTGCGAGCCTTACTTTGATCGGCCTTTGAAAGAAATTTCTTTGGGCATGGTGCTCATGCGGTTGTTCCAAACTTCCAGACGTTTTCAAGTGGAGATTCAACCCCAGTTGGTATTGCTTCAAAAAACCCTGCTCAATATTGAAGGCTTGGGTCGTCAACTCGACCCGGATTTGGATTTGTGGAGCACAGCCAAACCATTTTTAGAGCGATGGATGCTCGAGCAAGTGGGCCCGCAGCGTTTGTGGCATCAACTCAAGACCGAGGCGCCCTTGTTTGCCAAGATGCTGCCGCAATTACCGCGCTTGGTCTATGCTTATTTACAGCGCGACCCCGAGAGCGACCGCAAAGAATTATTGACCTTGCTACAAGCGCAACGTCAAACCAATCAAACCTTGCAAACTATTTTGCTGCTGGCATTGGGCTTCGTGGCTGGCATCATCATCACGGCCGTTTTGGGTGTCATCACCATCAGCCATTAACGGGGTTGAAACGGACCTGTTTTTGGCGCTGCTGACGTGCAATATAAACACCATAAACCACCACTGCCAAAGTGACCACCACCATCAGCAGTGTGGCTGCCGCATAAATGGTGGGATTCACACCGCGACGTGCATAACTGAATATGACTTGCGGCAAGGTGGTGACACCTGGACCGGATAAAAACTCTGAAATGACCACGTCGTCAAATGACAAGGTAAAGGTGAGCAGCCAGGCGGCGACCAGTGCCTGCGAAATGTTGGGCAAGGTGATCAAGAAAAACACTTGAAACGGACGGCAACCCAAGTCAAGGGCAGCCTCTTCAATCGAGCGGTCCATTTCTTTCAGTCGCGACTGCACTACCACGCTGGCATAAGCCATGCCCAATAAAGCGTGTCCCAAAACAATAGTGAATGTCCCGCGCTCAGGCCAACCCAATAAACGCTCCATGCCAACAAAGAGCAGCAGCAAGGACAGACCAATGATGACTTCAGGCATCACCAAGGGGGAGCTCAACATGGCATTGAACAAGGTGCGTCCCTTGAAGCGGCCAAAACGAATCAGTACAAAGGCAGCCAAGGTCGCCAAGACCGTGGCCAAAGTAGCGCTCATCAATGCCACATTGAAGGACAGCATAAAGCCTTCAACCAATCTTGTGTCATTCCAAAGGGCCTGGTACCAGCGCAACGAAAAACCGGTGAATACACTGTCTTGACGTGTGCTGTTAAAAGAAAAAACCACCAAGAAAAAAAGCGGCAGGTAAAAAAAGGCAAAGACGGCGGCAAGCCACCCTGTGCCAAAGTGACGACGCCATCCCATGACATTCATCCCAAACGCTCCTGCTCGACTTTGCGGGCCACGTAATTGTTGTACCAAGCCAGTGGCAGCACCACACAGACAATCATCACCACCGACAGGGCACTTGCCCGTGGCCAGTTGTTGCTGCTGAACATTTCATCCCACACCACGCGGCCAATCATCATGTTTTCTGCACCACCTAACAAAGAAGGGATGACGAATTCGCCCAAGCATGGAATAAATACCAAGATGGAGCCAGCCACAATGCCCGAACGACTCAAGGGGACGGTGATCAGCCAAAAACTCTGCCAGGGCGTGGCACCCAGGTCTTGCGAGGCCTCAAGCAGTCGGTTGTCCATTTTGACCAAATTGGCATACAGGGGCAAAACCATGAAGGGCAGGTAGACATAAGTCATGCCCACCAGCATGGATACATCGTTGTAGAGCAATTGAATTGGTTCTTGTGTCAGACCCAGAAAAATCAAGATGTGGTTGACGATGCCGTGGTCTGCCAGCAGGCCTTTCCATGCATAAACACGCAACAAAAATGAAGTCCAAAAAGGCAACATCACCATCAGCAAAAGCAATGGCCGCAAGTGGGGTTCGCTGCGTGCTAAAAAATAGGCAAACGGGTAGCCAAGCAACAAGCACAGCAGGGTGGTCCAAAATGCATATTTAACGGACAAAACATAGGACTCTAAATACAGGGTCTGCCCCCAACCCAAGTCTGTGTCTAAAAGTAAAGAGACGTAGTTGGCAAATTTCAGGTGTAAGGTCACTTGACCTGCTTGGGTTTGCACCAAAGGCGCAAAGGGGTCCAGACCTTCTCCCATGTCTGTCACGCTCATGCGCAACAGAATGAAAAAAGGAACTGCAAAAAACAGCAGCAACCAAAACCAAGGAATGCCCAGCACGAGCGAGCGCCCGCGCTGATGCATCCATTGGTTCAGGAACTTATTCACTTACCTTTTTTGAAGCTGGTGTAAACGGCCGTCATGGATTCACGCGCTGCATTGCCTAATGCAGCAGGGGGCACCATGGTGGCGAGCGTGGCTTGGTCTGGGAACACAGATTTGTTTTGGGCCATCTCGGGGCTGACGTTGGCCAAGCTGGCTTTGTTGGCCGTGGGGTAACTCAACTCGTTGGTCAAAGCGGCAGACACCTCTGGCTTCAAGAAGTAGTTGATGAAGGCCATTGCATTGTTGGGGTGCTTGGCATCTGCAGGCACAGCCAAAGTGTCAAAGAAAATCAGGCCACCCGTTTTGGGCAACAAGGCCTCGAGTTCGTGACCGCTGTTGTTTTCCTTGGAGCGGGTCATGGCAATGTTGATATCGCCGGCCCAGCCCAAGGCGACACATGCTTTGCCACCGGCCAAATCATCAATCATGGTGCTGGAGAACAAGCGAATGTCTTTGCGCACTTTGGCCAGCATGTCGCCTGCGGCTTTGTGGTCTGCCGCGTCAGCTGAATAAGCGTTTTTGCCAATGTAGTGCAATGCTGGGGGCAGAACTTCGGTGGGTGAATCCAGATAAGCGATGCCACAAGACTTCAGCTTGGATGTGTAGACAGGGTTGAACACCAAATCCCATGCGTTTTCTGGCATGGGTGTGCTGCCAAGTGCTTTGGCCACTTTGGCTTTGTTGATGCCCACGGTTGTGAAGCTCCAAGCCCAGGGCAAAACATGCTCATTGTTGGGATCGACGCCAACCAATTTGCTCATCAAGTCAGGATCCAGGTTTTGATAGTTGGGGATTTGCGATTTGTCGAGTTTCTTCAACAAGCCAGCCTCAACCTGGGCTTTAACAAAGGTGGAACCAGGAACAACGATGTCGTAACCAGAATTGCCAGCGACCAACTTGGCTTGCAGTGCCTCGTTGTTCTCGAAGGTTTGGTAGTTCACTTTGATGCCGGTTTCTTTTTCAAAGTTTGCAATCATGTCTTGCGCAACATAATCGGGCCAGTTGTAAATATTGAGTACTTTTTCTTCAGCGTTCGCAACGGCCACGGGCGCGGGTGCGGCAGCCGCAGGCTCTTCCTTTTTGCCGCAAGCCACAACGGCAAGCGACGCCATGACTACCCATAAAAGACGTTTATTCATGATGGCAAAAACTCCATAGAGAAGGGTGAAGGAATGGTTTGAAAATGGCTCGTTACCGAACCAGAGCCGTAGTATATGGATTGTGAAGGAATCCACTTCAATCAGAGACGGTTCAAAGTGATAAAAAGCTTACAATGCAAGGCTATTGATTGCCCCATTGAATTTGCGAATACACCATGCCAATTTATGCTTATAAATGCGGATCTTGCGGCTTCGCGAAAGATCTTCTGCAAAAAATGTCTGATCCAGCCTTGCATATCTGCCCCTCATGTGGCCAGGACAGCTTTAGCAAACAATTGACTGCGGCCGGCTTTCAATTGAAGGGGTCGGGCTGGTATGCCACCGATTTCAAAGGCGGCAGCACACCGACCGCCACACCTGCACCCGCCGCAGACGCTGCCCCTGCAACCCCCACCGGCGGCAGCGACACCCCCGTGGCATCTGCCAGTGCGGCTGGATGTGCACCCTCATGCGCTTGCCACTGAGTTTATGAACTTGAAAAAATACATATTCGCTGGGCTCTTGGTCTGGCTTCCCTTGGCCATCACGCTGTGGGTCTTGAGTTGGTTGATTGGCGTGCTCGATGGCATCTTTGCCAATGTGTTGCAAGGCATGGGCAATTTACTGCCCCAAGCCTTCAATGATTCCTTCGCGCATTTGCAAAACATCCGCGGCTTGGGGGTGGTTTTGGTGTTCTTGGTGCTGGTCCTGACCGGTGCACTGGCTTCCAATGTGTTTGGCAACTGGTTGGTCAAGCAATGGGACAAATTGTTCACCAACATCCCCATTGTCAAGTCCATCTACACCAGCGTCAAAAAAGTCTCTGACACCTTGTTCTCCAGCAATGGCAATGCTTTTCGCAAAGCTTTACTGATTCAATACCCACGGTCAGGGTCATGGACCATTGCTTTTCAAACCGGCACGCCAACAGGCGAGGTGTCTCAGCACCTCGGTGAGGGGTTTATTAGTGTCTATGTGCCCACCACACCCAACCCCACCAGCGGGTTCTTTTTACTGGTGCCCAGCGCCGATGTGGTCGAACTCGATATGAGCGTGGACGAGGCCCTCACCTATGTGATTTCCATGGGCGCTGTTTCGCCAACCAGTCCGGTGCTATCGACTTCGGATCCGTCTTGAACCCAAACGCCTTTGGCGTTTGGACTGCACAACCCTATTCAACAGCAATTCAGAAAGAAGAAATCACCATGGCGATGCGAACTCATTACTGCGGCTTGGTCACAGAGCACATGCAAGGTGAAACAGTGAATTTGTGTGGCTGGGTCAATCGTCGTCGTGACCACGGCGGTGTGATTTTCATTGACTTGCGTGATCGCGAGGGGTATGTCCAAGTCGTCTGTGATCCCGACCGCCCTGACATGTTCAAGGTCGCAGAAGAGGTGCGCAATGAGTTCTGTATTCAAGTCAAAGGCTTGGTTCGCTTGCGCCCAGAAGGCACCACCAACGACAACCTGAAAAGCGGCAAGATTGAAGTGTTATGCCATGAATTGACAGTGCTCAATGCCTCGGTCACACCCCCCTTTCAACTTGATGACGACAATCTGTCAGAAACAACTCGCTTGACGCACCGCGTATTGGACCTGCGTCGCCCCTATATGCAGAAGAACTTGATGCTGCGCTACAAAGTGGCGATGGCGGTTCGGCGGTTCTTGGATGACAACGGCTTTGTTGACATTGAAACACCCATGTTGACCAAGAGCACACCCGAAGGAGCCCGAGATTACTTGGTGCCTAGCCGTGTGCATGACGGCCATTTCTTTGCTTTGCCACAGTCGCCACAACTCTTTAAACAATTGCTGATGGTTGCCGGCTACGACCGCTACTACCAAATCACAAAATGTTTCCGCGACGAAGATTTGCGCGCCGATCGTCAGCCCGAATTTACCCAAATCGATATTGAAACTTCTTTCTTGGGTGAAGAAGAAATTCGGGCCATGTTCCAAGACATGATCAAAGGTGTGTTTGTCAGCACCATGAATGTCGAGTTGGGTGAATTCCCAATCATGACTTATGCCGATGCCATGCACCGCTTTGGCTCTGACAAGCCGGATCTGCGGGTAAAGTTGTTGCTCACCGAACTGACGGACGTCATGGGTGACGTGGACTTTAAGGTGTTTTCGGGTGCCGCCAATATGACAGGCGGACGGGTCGTGGCCTTGCGCGTGCCGCATGGTTCGGATGAGGTTGGCGGTATCAGTCGCGGTGAAATTGACGCGTACACCGAGTTCGTCAAAATTTACGGTGCCAAAGGCTTGGCCTATATCCGCGTCAACGAACTTGCCAAGGGGCGCGATGGTTTGCAGTCGCCCATCGTGAAAAATATCCACGACAAAGCCTTGGAAGAGGTGCTCAAACGCACGGGTGCGCAAGACGGCGACCTGATTTTCTTTGGTGCGGACAAGGCCAAAATAGTCAATGACGCCATCGGTGCATTGCGCTTGAAAATTGGTCACAGCGAGTTTGGCAAGAAGCACGGTCTGTTTGAAGACCGCTGGGCGCCCCTGTGGGTGGTGGACTTCCCGATGTTCGAGTACGACGAAGAGGCCCAGCGCTACAACGCGGTACACCACCCGTTCACAGCCCCCAAAGACGGGCATGAAGACTGGATGGTTACAGCCCCTGAAAAATGCATCGCCAAGGGTTACGACATGGTGCTGAATGGCTGGGAAATTGGCGGTGGCTCCGTTCGTATCCACCGCGCTGATGTGCAACAAAAGGTTTTTGATGCTTTGAAAATCACCCCCGAAGAAGCGCAAGTCAAGTTTGGCTTCTTGCTCGACGCCTTGCAGTACGGCGCGCCACCCCACGGTGGTTTGGCCTTTGGCTTGGACCGCATCGTCACCCTGATGACCGGTGCTGAGTCCATCCGCGACGTGATCGCCTTCCCTAAAACCCAGCGCGCCCAATGTTTGTTAACCCAAGCGCCGTCTTTGGTGGATGAAAAGCAGTTGCGCGAACTGCACATCCGCTTAAGAAATTTGGATGCGAAGCCAACTTCGGTCTAAATTAAAAAATGTTTTCTATCTGTTTATCTTGATTCAACCATCCGCAAAAAATGAGTATTTAAATACTTATACCCAGTCTCTTATTTGATAAATACGCTAAAGTAATTCTATATTTATTCAAAATTAGTAATTTAGAAGCGGTTACGATCCGCGGATGCTTTCCTATCCAGGTCATTTTGTCAGGCGAATAGTCAGGGAAATTGAGCGCTCACGCGCAGCCTATCGCTGGTTGGCACACATTTTTTTACTGCTTGGCAGCGCAGTGGCTTGCAGCGTTTCATGGTGGGGCAGTGGTATTTACTCCCCCAGTTTGCTGTGGTTGGGTGTCTTGCCCAATGCCGCTATCTTTTTTTTATCGCAAACCGCCACCATGGTTTGGTTGTTGGTGGTGATGCTGGTCTTGATGGTTCTGACGATTGTCGGTTACGAAAGCTTGAAAGAGACGCCGCAAGTGATGCTGGGAATGTCGGGCATTGGCATGGCGGTGAATCTGGTCTTGGCACAAATTTGCTTGATGTTGATTCATTGGGTTTACGACTGGCAGTATCGGCAAAAAAGCAGCCACATTGGTGCCAGCATCAAAAAAATGAAAGCGATGCAGCAAAAATTGCAAGTCACCGAAACCTATAAAGACCGCTTCATTGCCACCGTGAGTGAAGATTTGCGTTCGCCCATGAATGCAATCTTGGGCTATAGCGATGTTTTAGCAGCCATGGCCGCCAACAAGCCCGCATTGAGCAACAAGGTAGAGCACATCAGAACATCTATCCAACAGTTGCTGGACATGACCAACAACATTTTGGATCACGCCCAACTCAATACGGGTCAGCTTCAGCTGAATCACAGGCCGATGTCAATAACGCGCGTGATTCAAAACGAATGGGCCCTGTGGTCGGTCAATGCCGATGTTGACTTCAAAATCGTGGTGCAAAAAAACATACCCGATTGGCTGTGGTGCGATGAAGAGCGGTTCAAGCAAATCGTCAGCATTTTGCTCAGTAACGCCAAGAAGTTCACCAGTCAAGGGCAAGTCTTGCTGCAATTCAATCATGAAAACGACGTGTTGCAAATTGATATTCGCGACACTGGGGTGGGCATCACTGAAGAAGTCAAAGCCTACATCTTCAAGCGCTTTGACAAGGGCGATGAGGCTTTAAAACATCAATTTGGCGGCATTGGATTGGGTCTGGCTAACGCATTGGAATTGACGCATTTGTTTGGCGGCACGATTGGATTTGAGAGTAAAAACACGCAAGGCTCACACTTTTGGGTGCGCTTGCCTGTTCGAAAAATGGATGGGCAACAGGTTCCGCAAAAGACAGCGCTTGAGCCAGTAGATGCCGGACCATGCAACTTGTTGCTGGTTGATGATGAAGTTGTGGGATTGCTGGTCTTGACCCATGCGATTCAAAAAGCATGGCCCCAAGCCAAAATTGTTCAAACTAGCAGTGCAGAGCAAGCCTTGAAGCAGATTGAAGAAAACGAGTTTGATGCGGTTTTGATGAACGCAGCCATTGGCTATTTGGAGGGCAGCAACTGGGGCATGAAGCTCAAGCAAGCCATGCAGGACAAAAAACCTCAAAGCTGCGTGATTGGTGTGACAGCCAACACGCATGAACAAATTAAAGAGCAACTGCACAGAGCCGGTATGGACGAGGTCGTCTTCAAACCCCTCGATCATGTGCAATTGGGCCAAACACTTCGCCATGTGTTGAAGAAAAATTTCGCCCACCAATCAACCATCTTGCATTAAGAAGTTATCACCATGGATCATCTACACATCGCAGGTGCAGACGGGATGGCACAAGCCAGTATTTGGAAAAACAATGAGAAGTTAAAAGATTTATCGCGCATTGAGCGCAACTTGATTTCAGCATTTCCTTTGGTTGTGGGCTTGGTCTTGTTTGGAATCGCCGTGTTCACGCCAACGCCTGAGATTTGGCGAGCCAGTGCCTGTGCCATCGCCATGCTGGTCGTGGCCCCCTTTTTATACCTCTTGCGCGTATCCCTCAAGTTGATCATTCACCTGACACTCAGTGTTTGCTGTGTCTGCGCCGTCTATATCGCCAGCCAAACCGGAGGCGTGTTGTCCGTGCAACTGGCCTGGTTGCTGTTTGCACCCATGATGCCCTTGCGACTGATCTCACTTCGTGCAGGTGTGGCTTGGACTGTGATCTGCTTGCTGATTTACATCGGCATGGGTTGGCTAAATTTTTCTGGCTGGATTCCCGTCTTGCCTGACATGTCGGATGACTTTGTGCATTGGTCCGTGCTGCAACGATTCATGTTGTGTCTCGGGATGTTGATGCTGCCGTGGTTTTATGCCAAGTCCTATCAGCACTCCATCACTGTCTTGCGCCAGCATAGTAAGGTGATTCGGCAGAAAAAAGCCGAATTGATGCGGGCTCAACAAAACAAGAAAAAATTCATTTCTCGCTTGAGCCACGAAATGAGAACGCCGATGAACGCTGTGATTGGTTTTTCACATTTGCTGCGCATGGACGCTGACAAGCATCCGCAGGCCGCTGCGGTGATCGCACAAATCGAAAATTCGGCGCATCATTTGCTGGGCATCATCAACGGCATCATGGACTACACCCAATTGATCGATGGCACACTCATCCTTCAACATGAGCGGGTGCGTTTAGAAAGTTTGGTCCAGGCAATATTCAACATGTTTGAACCGCGCGCCAAGGACATGCGGATTGCTTTTCATTGCCAAATTGACCCATCCGTGCCGGCATGGATTGAAGTCGATGAAGCGCGCACACGGCAAGTCTTGTTGAACCTGCTGGAGCATGCATTGCAGCGCACCGTTACTGGACAAATTCAATTGAGAATCAAGCAGGCTGGCCCGCAATTGATCTTCGAAGTGCAGGACACTGGCCCCACCTTATCGGATGATGTAGCGAAGCATTTAATCGAAGGTGGGTCTCTCAACCAACATGAGAATTTGAGTACGTTGGGGCGAACCAATTTGATATTGTTCATGGCCAATTCATTAACCCAATTGATGGGCGGCCGTTTGGAAATCAAACAGACCGAGCACTTTGGCGGCTGCATCGCGATGTACATGCCGCAATCGCCATCAAACCAGCAAGATGAGCCCATGAAAGCGCCAGCCATCGGTAAACCGCTACATCAAATCATCAAAGAATTACCGGCGGCGATGTTGGTGGTGGATGACAATCCGGTCAATCTCTTGTTGGTAGAACAAGTGATTCGCACGCACTGGCCCATGGCGCAAGTGGTTCAAGCCAGCGATGGCAGGGAAGCATTGATGGCGTTGGGTCAGCAGTTGTTTGATATTGTGCTGATGGACATGTTGATGCCGGAAATGGACGGTATTGAGGCCACTCGTTTGTTGCGCCAAACCGTGGCCTCACAAAACCAAGGCATTCCTGTCTTGGGCTTGAATGCCAATATCAGCACCGAAGTTCACCAGCGTTGTTTGCAGGCGGGCATGAACGACATTGTTCTCAAGCCTTTCGACAGTCATAAATTGACCCAACACATCGCCCATTTATTGCTGGCGAGTTCGGATTTCCGCCGCAAGTACGCCCAGCAAATTCAAGCTGTCCCTTGAAGTCACACCAGTAACCCCGATGCGTCGGGGCCAAAGCCTCTGCAAGGAGGCGCGCCAGCGTTGGGCTGTTAGCATGCCTTTTTTAAATTAAAAGCCGTCAACATCATGTCCCAATCCAAGGCTGACCAAGGTGTGCCTATCTCTGTGAAAATCCGTGAGCGCGTGCTGGCCTCGGGGCAGCGGTTTCACGCCAATGACAACATCGCCGAGTTTTTAAACCCCGGCGAATTGGAAGCCTTGCTTGATGAAGTTGAAGTCAAGATGCGCGGAGTCTTGGAGAGCTTGGTGATTGACACGGCCAACGACCACAACACCACGGACACAGCGCGCCGGGTTGCCAAGCTGTATGTGCAAGAAGTTTTTCGTGGCCGATATGTCCAAGCGCCAGAAATCACCGAATTTCCCAATGCCGAGCAATTGAACGAACTCATGATCGTCGGCCCCATCACGGTTCGCAGCGCTTGCAGCCATCATTTCTGCCCGGTCATTGGCAAGATTTGGATTGGTATCTTGCCCAATAAACATACCAACGTCATCGGTTTGTCCAAATACGCCCGACTGGCCGAATGGGTCATGGGTCGTCCACAAATCCAAGAAGAGGCCGTTGTGCAGTTGGCTGACTTGATCCAAAACAAAACCCGCCCCGATGGTTTGGCGCTGGTGATGGAAGCCACGCACTACTGCATGGCCTGGCGCGGTGTCAAAGACATGGACAGCCGCATGATCAATTCGGTCATGCGCGGCGCCTTTTTGAAAGACCCGAACTTGCGGCGCGAATTCCTCTCGCTGATTCCGCAAAAAAACTAAAGTTTCATGAGTCGTTTGCTTGGTTGTGATTTCAGCAGCAGCCCGTCCAAACGGAAAACCATTGTGCTGGCTTGGGGTGAGTTGCGCTCAGGCCGTGTGGTTTTGGGTCATTTATCGCATTGCGATGCTTTATCGTCTTTCAGCTTGGCCTTGCAAACGCCAGGTCCTTGGATCGGTGGGTTTGATTTGCCTTTTGGTTTGCCGCGTGAACTCGTCACCACATTGGCTTGGCCCACCGATTGGTTCGCATGCATGCAGCACTATGCGGCCCTGAGCCGGGACGACATTCGGGGTGCATTTGCTGGCTTTTGCAATGCGCGACCGGTTGGCGGCAAGTTTGCACACCGCGCGACAGACCTGCCAGCCGGCGCGAGCCCCTCCATGAAATGGGTCAATCCCCCCGTGGCATTCATGATGCACGCCGGTGTGCCCTTGATGCTGAAAGCGGGTTTGCATTTCCCAGGCTTACATCAGGGCGACCCTTTCCGCGTGGCCTTGGAGGCCTACCCGGGATTGTGGGCAAAGCGGGTGCTCTCGCATCGAAGCTATAAAAACGACACACCCGCAAAACAAACACCAGCGCGTTTGATCGCCCGCAAAGACCTGTTGCATGCGATGGTTTGGGGTCACGACGCGCTGCCCGTGCGTTTAAAGCTCACGGATGCGCAACAGGACCAGTTGGTAGCAGACGCCAGTGGAGACAGCTTGGATGCGGTGTTGTGCATGATGCAGGCTGCGTGGGCCGCCCAACAACACAGCGAAGGTCATGCTTTGTATGGCTTGCCAGCGCGCATGGACCCGCTGGAGGGCTGGATCATCAACGCATGAATGACGTTCATTGGATGGAGAAAATTGAAACACCGCGCATGTGGTTGCGTTGTCCCTATCCGGGAGATGGCGAAGCCGTCTACCAAGGGGTGCATGAAACCTTGACGCAACTGCGCGCCTGGCCCGACTCCTTGCCCTGGGCGCAAAAGCCACAGTCCGTGCCAACCTCGGAGGACTATTGCCAAACCAGTTTTGCGGCTTTTGTGACGCGCATCAGTTGGCCCATGCTGATGATTGACAAAGCCACCCAGGGCTTTGTCGGCAGCATTGGATTTCATCACCTGGACGCTTCAACCCGGCAATGGGAGTTGGGCTATTGGTGCCGCTTGGCGTCTCAGGGGCAAGGCCGCATGACGGAAGCGGTGACCGCATTCACACAAGCGGCTGTCCTGGCCGATCCTTTGGTGCAATTGGTTTGTCGGATTGACCGGCGCAACCAGGCCAGTGCCAAAGTGATTGAGCGTGCAGGCTACCGTTGCGTCAGGGAAGAAGACCGGCTGTCAGACACCGGTTCGGTTCAACAGGTCCTGCATTACGCGTGGCCGCGTGATTTGCAGACCGGGCAATCGGGCTGACGCTGCAATTGCATTTCAGTCCAACTCAGGTCGCGCCCATCCATCATTTGCAAGCGCCCTGCCAGGGAAGTGCCCAAACCAGCCAGCAATTTCAGGGCTTCGGCGGCTTGCAGACTGCCGATCACACCCACCAACGGTGCCAACACGCCCATGGTGGCGCAACTGACTTCCAGCGGCGCTTGATCAGATGGGAACACACAGGCATAACAAGGCGACCGCGGGTTGCGCATGTCATAAGTGGTGAGTTGACCATCGAGGCGTATGACGGCACCGCTCACCAAAGGCACGCTGTGCTTCACGCAAGCGGCATTCAGCAGGTGCCGGGTTTGAAAGTTGTCGCTGCAATCGAGCACCACATGGGCTTGCTGGACCCAAGTCTCGAGCAAGTCGGCATCGGCGCGAATGGCCACCGTGTTGACGTGGCAATCGGGGTTCAATGCCAACATGGCGGTGCGGGCCGAGTCGACTTTGGGCCAACCAATGCGTTCGGTGGTGTGGGCGATTTGGCGTTGCAAGTTGGTCAGATCCACGCTGTCGTGGTCCACCAAGGTGATGGTGCCCACGCCCGAGGCCGCCAGATACAAACATGCTGCACTGCCCAAGCCGCCAGCGCCCAAGACCAGGGCTTGGCTTTTTAAGAGTTGGGTCTGACCTTCGTCGCCAAGTTCAGTCAGCAGGATATGGCGTGAATAACGAAGAAGCTGGGCGTCATCCACGCCTTACTCGTCCTTGGTGACCGCGGGCCGCTCTGACAAGGTTTTGCTGATCTTGACCGGTTGGTTTTTCAGATGGTTCAGGGCTTGTTGCAACTGGAAGTCATCAGCGCTGCCAAACTCAGGAGATTTGCGCTCTGCCACCGGTTTTTTGGATTCTTCCTCCAAACGCTTCAAAGCTTCTTCACGGGCTTTCTCGCGAGCTGCGTCTTTCACTTCAGCGCCTTGGCCACTGTTGAGGTGTTTCTCTAAATCGGCTTCGCGGGTGCGCAGCGCGGCGAACGGGCTGCCTTCGGCGGTGTCGTCCACCAACAAGTCAGGCAAGATGCCTTTGGCTTGGATCGAGCGACCGCTGGGTGTGTAGTAGCGGGCCGTGGTGATTTTCAACGCCGTGTCAGCACCCAATTGACGCACTGTTTGCACCGAGCCCTTGCCAAAGGTTTGACTGCCCATCAAGACCGCGCGCTTGTGGTCTTGCAGCGCACCGGCCACGATTTCACTGGCCGAGGCCGAGCCTTCGTTAACCAAAATCACCATCGGTACTTTTTTGTAGAAGCCCTTGGTGGCTGAGTCCAGTGCTGCAACTGTGTCTGATCCGCCTCGGCGTTGGTAAAACTCGGGCGCTGCTTTGAAGGTGAATTTGCTTTCGTCCAACTGTCCGTTGGTGGACACCACAGTCACATTGCCGGGCAAGAAAACGGAAGAAATAGCCACTGCGGCGTCAAGCAAACCGCCGGGATCATTGCGCAAATCAAGCACCAAGCCCTTCATTTTCGGGTCTTGCCGGTACAACTCTTCAAGCTTGCGCGTCAGATCGTCAACTGTGCGTTCTTGGAATTGACTCACGCGAATCCAACCGAAACCGTTTTCGATCATCTTGCTCTTGACACTGACGGTTTTGATTTCTTCGCGGATGATGGTGACGGGGAAGGTGCGGCTTTCATCTTTGCGGAAGATGGTTAAAACCACTTTGGTGCGGGGTTCACCGCGCATGCGTTTAACCGCTTCATTCAAGGACAGGCCCTTGACCGCGGTGTCGTCCACCTTGGTGATCAGGTCGCCGGGCTTCAAACCAGCGCGGTCGGCGGGGGAACCTTCGATGGGTGAGACCACCTTGACCAAACCCTCTTCTTGTGAAATCTCAATGCCCACGCCGACAAACTTACCGGTCGTGCCTTCACGGAATTCTTTGTAGGATTTCTTATCAAAGTACTGGGAGTGCGGGTCGAGACTAGCGACCATGCCAGCGATGGCGTCATTGATGAGTTTTTTCTCATCCACGGGTTCCACGTAATCGCTTTTGACCATGCTGAAGACGGCGGCCAATTGCTGCAACTCTTCAAGGGGCAATGGCGCCATGTTGGCACGGGCCACGGTTTGCAGCGAAAACGTGGTGAGCGCACCCGTGAGTGCGCCAATGGTCAACCAACCTGCGATTTTGAGTTTATGGCTCATGGGTACCTTGTTCGAAACGGCATCGCCGCACATGCTGACGATAGAAGAAGATAGTCTACTGTGTTAGTGCCCACGGTGAATGGCGGAAAGGGCAATGTCCGCCAGCGGTGGGGTCAAGGGTTTTGAACTTGCTCGTTGAGGTAGAAATGGCGAATTGGCTTTAAGTCGCCGTCTAATTCATAAATCAAAGGTAGACCATTTGGAATGTTCAAGCCCACGATGTCCTGGTCTGAGATGCCGTCGAGGTGCTTGACCATGGCGCGAATCGAATTGCCGTGGGCGCTGATGATGACCCGCTTGCCACTGCGCAGGGCCGGCGTCAGGGTTTCGTTCCAAAACGGCATGACCCGAACAATGGTGTCTTTGAGGCATTCGGTGAGTGGAATTTGCGCAGGTAGCAGCTTGGCGTAGCGCGGGTCGCCGCGCTCGCTGCGCGGGTCTTGCGCATCCATGGCTGGCGGTGGCTCATCGTAGCTTCGGCGCCAGGCCAGCACCTGGGCATCGCCGTATTTCTTGGCGGTTTCAGCTTTGTCCAAACCTTGCAGCGCGCCGTAGTGGCGCTCGTTTAATCGCCAGTGGTGCGCCACCGGCAGCCATGCCCGGTCCATGCCGTCCAACAGGTGCCACATGGTATGGATGGACCGCTTCAAAACACTGGTGTAACCCAAGTCAAATTCAAAGCCGTGTTGCTTCAACTGTTCACCAGCACTGCGCGCTTGCACCACACCGGTCGCGGTCAATTCAACATCGGCCCAACCCGTGAACCGGTTTTCCAAATTCCAAGTGGATTCACCGTGGCGAATCAAGACAAGCGTGTACATGCGAGAAAACCTTCATGAATGAAAAACCAAAAAGGATTCTAGAATGACCAATCTGATTGAATCTGGGTGACTGTGTGAATTTTTTACTTGAAAACTGGCTGCTCGTCTTGGTGGCATTCTCTTCTGGCGTGGCTTTGTTGCTGCCAAATTTGCATCATCTTGGTGCTCCCAGCCTGTCACCCACCCAAGCCGTGTTGCTGATGAACCGCGAAAAAGCCCATATCGTTGATGTGCGCAGTCCTGATGAATTTGCCTCAGGTCATTTGATCGGCGCCAAAAACATTCCCTTGGACAAACTGCCAACCGATTTGGGCAAAAGCATTGCAGATAAAAAACGCCCGCTGATTTTGGTCTGTGCCAGCGGCATGCGTTCGCAAAAAGCCTTGACGGTGGCCAAAGCACAGGGCTTTGAACAAGCCCACAGCTTGGGCGGGGGATTGAAAATTTGGCAAGATGCCAACCTGCCGCTTGAAAAAGCGTAATTTTTTCACTCCAACCGCTCAAACGCCATGTCCCCAGTCAAGATGTTCACCACCGCAGTTTGCCCTTATTGCGTTCGGGCCAAGCAGCTCTTGAAGGCGCGTGGCGTGGAGCACATTGAAGAAGTTCGCATCGACCAATTGCCGCTAGAGCGCGACCGCATGATGGCCCTGACCGGACGCCGCACCGTGCCACAAATCTTCATAGGCGACAAACACGTAGGTGGTTGCGACGATTTAATTGCGCTGGATGGACAAGGCGGTTTGCTGCCCTTGCTGCAAGCAACCTGACATAATTCCTCCATTCTCAACCTCACCCGCTAACGGCATTCAGGCTTGGCGGGTTTTTTCTTGCAGGAAGCCCCATGGCCGACAACCTCGAACCCGTGTTCCAAATTCAACGTGTTTACCTCAAAGACTTGTCCTTGGAACAACCCAATTCACCCGCCATTTTGTTGTCGCAAGAAACGCCTAGCGTGGACATCCAAATCGGCATTGGCTCTGAGCAAATCGGTGAGCATGTGTATGAAGTGGTGGTCACCGCCACCGTTACCACCAAAATCAAAGATCAAACCATGTTCTTGGTGGAAGCCAAACAAGCCGGTATTTTTGAAATCCAGAACATGCCTGAAGGTCAGTTGGAACCCATTCAAGGCATTGCTTGCCCGCAAATTGTTTACCCTTACTTGCGCGGCAACGTGGCAGACGTGATTCAACGTGCAGGTTTTCCCCCGGTGCACATGGCTGAAATCAACTTCCAAGCCATGTACGACCAACAGCAGCAAATGAAAGCCGAGCAGCAACTCCAGTGAAACTGCTCGTCCTTGGTGCTGGCGCGTGGGGAACCGCACTGGCCGCACAAGCCAGTGCCCGCCACGAAGTCACTTTGTGGGCGCGCAATCCCGCCATCATTGAGGACATGCGCGCGCGCCGTGTCAACCAGCGCTATCTCCCCGGGCAAACACTGCCCGCCCAACTGGTGTTGAGCCACGCCCCCTTGCCAGCGCTTTTGCCTGATGCAGATCTGGTGGTGTTGGCCTCGCCCATGGCCGCCTTGCGCGACATGTTGTTGGCGACCTCTCCTTTGTTGGGGGAGCGCCCACTGGCTTGGCTGTGCAAAGGCTTTGAAGCCGTGCTGCCCTCGATTGCCAATCCGAAAGCCAAATACGGTTTGTTGGCGCACGAAGTGCAATTGCAAGTCTCGCCGCACATGCAGGCCGGCATGTTGAGTGGCCCCAGCTTTGCCCAAGAAGTGGCCGCAGGCCAGCCTGCCGCCTTGGTCGCTGCCAGCGCCCATCCCGCTGTGCGCGATGCTTTGGTGAAGGCTTTTCATGGCGACAACTTGCGGGTCTATGCCAACGACGACATCATCGGTGTCGAGGTGGGCGGGGCTGTCAAAAACGTCATGGCCATTGCCACTGGTTTGTGCGATGGCCTTCAACTGGGCTTGAATGCCCGTGCGGCCCTCATCACCCGTGGCTTGGCCGAAATCACCCGCTTGGGTGTGGCCATGGGGGCGCGTGTCGACACCTTCATGGGCCTGAGCGGTTTGGGCGACTTGGTGCTCACGGCCACTGGCGATCTCAGCCGCAACCGGCAGGTGGGTTTGGCACTGGCCCAAGGTAAATCGCTAGACCAGGTGTTGCTGTCTTTGGGCCATGTGGCCGAGGGTGTGTACAGCGCCCACACCGTGGTGCAACGCGCCCAACATGTTGGCGTGGACATGCCGATTGCGCAAGCGGTGGCATCGGTGTTGCAAGGCCAAACGTCGCCGCAGCAAGCCGTGGCCACGCTCATGGGTCGCGGTGCCAAGGGCGAGTAAATCGTTTTTTAGGCCGGTTCAAATTTCCAGGTTGTCAATCAAGCGGGTGCGGCCCAGTTTGGCTGCGCCCAGCACCACCAAAGGCGCGTCTGTTTGCGCCGCGATGGGCGACAAATCAGACTGCCGTCGCACGGTCAGGTAGTCAGGCAACCAGCCTTTGGCGCGCAAGTCTTGCATGGCGGCATTTTCCAAAGCCGCCACATCCCCATCCGTGAAAGCGCCCTGGCGCAGGCCCAGGCGAACCGCCTTGGCCAAACCGTTCAAGGCCGCTGGGAGTTGCAGCGCTTGGGCACGCTCAGGCGCGGACAAATACATATTGCGCGAACTCAGCGCCAAGCCCTCGGGGGTGCGGGTGGTGGGCAGGGTGAGGATTTGAAGGGGCATGGCAAATTGGCGCACCATTTCGCGCAAGATGAGTTGCTGCTGGTAGTCCTTCTGGCCAAACACGGCCACGCCAGCGCCACCCGCAAAAACGCAGCTGAACAGCTTCATCACCACGGTGCACACGCCGGTGAAAAAACCCGGACGGAACTCGCCTTCCAAGATATTGGCCAATGCCGGATCGGGCAACACTTTGAAGGTTTGTGGTTGCGGGTACAGCTCGACTTCGGTGGGGGCGAACAACACATCGCAGCCCACGCCTTGCAACCGGTTGCAATCGTCTGCAAAGGTGCGCGGGTAGCTGTCAAAGTCTTCGTGCGGCAAAAACTGCAAGCGGTTGACGAAGATGCTGGAGACCAGCACATCGCCCATCGGCTTGGCATGGCGCAACAGCGACAAATGACCTTCGTGCAAGTTGCCCATGGTGGGCACAAAAGCAGGCTTGGAAAATGGGGCCAAATGTTGGCGCAATTCGGCCACGGTGCGGGCGATGAGCATGTCTTACCAAGCGTGAAGGTTGTTGTCGGGAAAGCTGCCGTCTTTGACCGCCGCCACATAGCGGCTCAGCGCGTCCAGCACGCTGTCGGTGCCGCTCATGAAGTTACGCACGAATTTTGGGTTTTTGCCCAAGTTGATGCCCAGCATGTCGTGCAGCACAAGCACTTGGCCTGCCGTGCCATTGCCCGCCCCGATGCCGATGGAGTGGCAAGTGGGCAGGGCTTGCGTCAGGCTGGTGGCCAAGCTGGCCGGTACCATCTCCAGCACGACCATGCTGGCACCCGCGTCTTGCAAAGCC